>Ga0208811_1000001_pt1 | contig 288800 bp, 273 predicted proteins | sample Colrivmet1561A02_FD_187681 | JGI IMG/M metagenome (GOLD analysis project Ga0208811, IMG submission 187681) | Estuarine microbial communities from the Columbia River estuary - metaG 1561A-02 (SPAdes) (version 2) | ecosystem: Environmental > Aquatic > Marine > Intertidal zone > Estuary | place... | reverse complement strand
CTGATACGTGCAATGTACATAACTGTATCGAACCTATATATGAGCCCCTCATCCCCTCGTCCAAAAGTTTGTAAAAATCACTAACAAATATATCCTCATTACATTTTGCCATCACATATAAAAACATCAAACAAATATCAAAATTTAACACTTAATTTTTAATTAATTTCATAAAAAAATAATTAAAATAAAATAATTAGTTAGTTTGCGATTGCATAGTTTCTTTAAATTTTTTAATTAATGAATTTACCAATAAACTAGGAGGTGCCGGTACAAACTTTAATGCAACCCTTGTAAAAAATACATATTCAACAATACCAATACAAACAAACACTATAACATTTTCCATAAATATATGTTTTAATGGCGCACACTGTCCACAACTATTATAAACTATATACATTACTAATGCTAATATAAAAATACCCACTATAGATATAGCAATTGCACACAATTGCACCCATCTATTATGTTCCAACACATATTCACTTGGCTCCTCATATTTCTTTATTAATCTATCTATAGGTACCACACGTGTAAATAACATCAAATTCTGCTTAGTTTCATTATCTAAACTGTGAACTAATTTATCTATATTCTCTTCTATCAAATGACTAATTTCCTTTTCAAACATTTCCTTTGTCAATTTACTAACAAATAATATGAAAAACGCAGATAAAAATGTAAATAATATAATTACGTGTACAAAAACATTTATACTAAAAGAAAATCTAGGCGATACTGGTCTACAACTTAAAGCTGACATCTTTTATTAATTATCAAGAAAATAATTTCTTTACTATATTTAATAAATGAACCCTTATCAAATTTCTAACATTATACTTAATGTTACACTTATCGCCACATTCATAGGAGTCTTCTTTTTCACATATGGCAAAACTATAGAAGAAAACGTCGTTAAAAATCAAAGTGAACTAGTTGCAGATTATCTCGCAAAAGATCTAAGCACATTTATCGATAAAGAAACAGCACAAAAAATAACATCCACACTCTTACCACCAGATATGTCCAAACAAGACCAAGATGTAGAAGAAAATAATAAACAATTAAAATCACAAGCATTCCATATTCTTTCTATAGTATTTGTCGTCGGATTATTACTCACTATTATTATCACCAAATATTACAAATTAAACCTTACTGATATATTACAAACAAATCTCACAATACTCGCATTCGTCGCAATCACAGAATACGCCTTCCTAACATATATCGGACAAAATTTCATATCATTAGATCCTAATTTTGTCCGACATAAAATTCTCGTATCCCTTAAAAAATCACTAAATGATCACCCATTTGATACCGCTTTAACATTACAACAAGCATCTAAAATATTACCTCAAAAAATTCAAGAACTTCAAAAAACATACCCATCACTACAACCCTCTGAAACATCCAACGAATTACCCCCGCAACTAACCCAACAAATTAATAATGTCTTGATAAAATAAAAAAATAAACATTAATATAATTTCATAAACATTAATATAATTTCATATATATTAATTATAATTTCATAAATAATAATTAATTTTATACAACCTTACTTGGACTCTCACCACTAAAATTGAATTCAATATCATCCTCAATATTCGGAAATATTATACTTTCAAATACTGCCGCATCTCTCTCTAAATTATCTTTATTATAATCTAATATCGAATATTTATAATATACATCAGATACTCTCACTATAATATATATACACGTATACATTAAATCAAATACTTGACATTTATACACATCTTCATCACACTTTCTTTGTGTAACCTTTAACCATTTTAACAATTCTATTGTATCAGAATAAATATCACCCCATTCTCTTAAAAATTCCTTTGATAATTTATTGTTATTTCTAAATAAATTGTCTAACTCACGTAAACTATTATCACACCTTTCTGTATATTTAGATTTATGATAATGAGTCAATAAGTCAGATACATTTTCCACAAATGATGTAAAATACATATACGATCTTGATATCTTTATTCTATCATCTTTTGAACACAATTGTTGATTAATAACAACATCCATAAAAGCACCATTTGTTAAATACGTCTCTGACCCATTGTAATTTACAAAACTTATAAAATTACTAACTAAATAATTATCATCTAAACCCTGGTTTTTTACCATATAATTATTATATTGAGACACAATCTTACCATAATTTTCAATATTCGATTTATACGTATTTACAAAACCCAAAGCCTTTTGAAACAATATATTACCTTGCATTTTATCATCTAAATAAGAATATAATTTATCATAAACCTTATCATCTTGCTTTAATATAACAGATAACTTTAATAATAATTTTATATACCCCCATATCATTTGTGATACTTCTATTCTATAATCGTCTGGTATATAATATATCTTTTCAGAATCACATACATGACCCTTATTAAAACTCTTATCAGTTTCTCTCTTTGTAAAAGATACACCATACACATTTGTATCAAATATATTCTCAGAATCATCCTTAAAAAACATATCCACTATTTTTATAAAACGTTTTATGATTGAAGCTCCTATATTATATGAGGTATCTAATGATATATCATAATCCGATGATAATTTCGTAGATCCCACACTTATAGCGTTTATCTCTATACCTGGATTATTAGATTTATAATGATTTACTATATCACTCAATATAGAATCAACAATCGCCTTTCTAAAATACCAAAACAAACTCTTCACTAACACTAATAAACTAAATTTCACACTCTCACTATTAAAAATACCCATTATTTCATCAACTACCCCAGGATTTAATGTAAAAAGATGTTTACTTCGTAATTGTTTTATATTATTCCACGTCAATCTTATATTCGTTTTTAATAAATAATAAATCGTACCCTTTTGAGTTAATAACCCCTTGTCCTGAAATATTTTTATAATTTTTGGAATTATATATCTCTTTCTTAAATCATCACCACTATTAATATTAGCAAAATAATCTGATAAAGGAGATGTCCTTATTTGTTTACACCCCCTTTTAGAACTATCATCGTATTTACTGTACAAAATAGAATTCTTAATTTCCTCTATACGAGATTCCTTTATAACACATATTGAACATTCTGTCAAAACATATTTAACAATTTCCCCCAAATTAGTAAATTCAAGCCCACGTGATGCTACAGTAATCCTCGAAAGACTTGATACACTTGAAATACTTGAACTTCTTGAACCTGGCCTTGACGAATCAGTTAGTATCTTTTCTAAATTCATAATCTACGTTTTTTCTTAGATTATATAAATATTAAAAATTTATATAAATACTATTATTTTTTATTATGTATATCCTCACATATCTTTTTATATAACTGTGTTTGTCTCAGATTATCATACATCTCGTATGTCTTTATCTTTACACTTGGTATCAATGTACCATACTCCTGACCAACATACACACCCAATGCAAATATAACTAATGATCTAAACATATTTTATAATTAACAAAATAAAATAAATTTATATATCTAATTTACATCGGCCTTTTCAACTTTAAAATAATCTTTGGCTTAACTTCCAATTCTTCTGATTCTTCCGATTCTTCTGATTCTTCCGATTCTTCCGATTCTTCCGATTCTTCTGATTCTTCCGATTCTTCTGATTCTTCCGTTTGTGGTAATTCTACTTCAGGCTTTTTTATCTTTAATATAATTTTTGGTATCTTAAAACCCGTATTAGGTACTTTATCAGAATTATCAGATGCAAATTTTCTAAATATATCAACTTCTTCTGTTGTTAATAACATCTGCTCTTGATTACTTAATACACGTTTTACCTTTTCAAGAACTTCCTTTGTTTTACATTCATCGTCTTTACACGTTTCATCAAATGTATCCTTAAAAGTACGACGCAATATCATCTTTATTTTATCTATAACTGGTAAAATTCCACGTCGTTCTTGAGATATAATACTTCTTCTCTCCAATAAAGCTTTTCTTTCCGATGATACCTGTTCTAAATAACTTTCACGTTTTGATTTCAAATAATCCCTCAACTTGCCCATATCAGATAAAAATTCCTTTGTAAAATCACCCAAACGCATATATTTTTGTAATAAATCATAATCATCTTGTGATATAGCCTTAAACTTACCCTTTCCTGATTTATCTAAAATTTCACTAAATACTTGGTTCACATTTTTATTAATTAATTCATCTTCACATTTTCTATCACCATTGCACTCTGATAAACCCTTACTAAATTCTGAATAACGAGATCCTAAAAATTTTACAACTTCACCCCTTAATTTATATAAAACTATAACACTATTCTCTATATTATTTTGAATAAAATCATATATACGAGATTTAGTACCAGATGAAGATCTCATTTTTTCTAATAATGTATTACGCCATTTCTCAATTCTATTCATATAATGAGGACCCCATAATATTCTCATATCAACGTTCGAATCATCTATTATAACACCATTTATTAAATCGTCTGGTAAAATAAAAGTCTTTTTACTATATCTATCAAACTTTCTAACAACCGGTTCAAACTTACGCACTTCAATCTTTGGCTCTAAACTTACACTTAACCCAAGAATTTTCTGAACTAATCTATTATAACAATTCATTAACATCTTTACACGCTCAAAATCTAACTTTGTACGTTTCAACTCAATACATTTAAATACATCTGGTAATTCAACAAGAACTGACCCAGAAACTCTAGCTCCTGAAAAATAACCACCATTATATAACTCACTAATATAATTATCAAATCCACCAAATCTCTCATCACGTACTAATAAATAAACAACCACACACGCTACTATCATTCTAATATCAATCGATGAAGAATATATATCAAAATTCTCACCACTATTACTAATTTTCTTTTCAAAATCTTCCAATACATTTTGTATTTGCTCAATTGTATTAAATATATTCAATTCATCAGTCATTACAAATTTACTTGTAATTTTATTAACTAAATCCACCAAAATCTTTTGTCTAGATGTCCAACCACTAAACATCCTAGAAGTTCTTTCTACATCACGAAACGTCGAAGTCTGTCCATCTTCTCTTTCGTATTCACCTATATCACTTTGACTAGATGATTCAAAATCTTGAAAACTACCATCACTGCCAGCTTCACTAACCTCACTATGTCTAAAAGATACATCATCTCTTATATATTCAATATCCACTTTACTTTGTAATTTGAAACCTGACATCATCTCACCTATATCCCTTACTAATATATCTTTTATATTATCATCTCCAAACTCTCTCCCCGCAATTATATACTCACCATTATCCAATTTTACATCAACAACATTAAAATATTTACCATTCTTTAATAAAATATCTTTGTAAAAAATATCAGACTCATCTACAGTTAAAGGCACACCATTAAATGTAACTCCCACTTTGGTTTTGTATTCTTTTCGTATAATACCTTGGATACCAGCTAATTGACCTCTTATAATTTTAACATTCTCATTATCATATCTAATAATATCTTTATCCGTCAAAAATGTCACCTTTTTACAATGACCTAAATACTTCTCCTTACCTAATCTAGCCAAAATTATACAATTATCAATCATATCACCATTTAATAAATCCCTAGATGTATAAATTTCCTCATTTATACCAATTTCTATTTCCAACTTCCCAGGCATTACATATTTTATCTCAATTTGCTTACCCTTATTTGGCCCCTTTATTATACTACCATATATAGAATGACGAAACTTTGAAAATTTTCTAACTTCATCCTTCTTATCCCTTACCACTTTACCCTGATTAGATGTTTCTCCTATAACTTCATCAATTGCTCTATCTAATTCAAAAGAATCATCACTAATATCTGATGCACTGTCTTCAGACTTATTTTTTAATTTATCCCTTTGTTTTATAGCATCAGACATTATACTTTCTAAAAAATTATTACTACTAGATTCATCATTTATGTTTTCAAACGAACTTGTAAAACTATTTGACATATATCTTTATTTATACTCAATAAAAAAAAATATATAAATACAAAATCAATGATAAACAACATTTATTTAAATGAAAATTTTACACGAACTACGTTTTACAAATTCAGGTTCGGCAAACTCAGTTTCAACCATTTCCTCACCACATGATCTTTTTCTTGAAATCTCAATCCTTCTCTTCGCAACTCTAATCGCTTCCTGTTTTGTTTCTTCAAGACGAATATTCTTCTGTTCCACTTGCTTATCAACATACATACGTAACTTTTCTGTAAAAGTTTCAAATGCACGTTTAAGTTCCTTGTACTTTAACTTGTCCAATTTATCCCCTGATTTCTCCAATGTAGGTAATACAAAAGGAGCATTTTCCAAATTATCTTTGACAAACTTATAAATAGTCTTTGTCATCTTGTTCTGTTCCTTGTTCAATTTTACATCCAATGAAGCCTTCCATGTATCAACTAATTTTTGAGAATTTGGTCCCCACATAATTTTCTTTGCATCTTTTGATGTAACATTATTCAAAATATCACTTGTAGTCAAAAAGTACTTTGGATATTCTTTAGCAGTACATTTTGTATCTGATACTTTGATCAATTGCAATTCGGAATCTCCCTTCGAAAATACAACTGGACCAAACCAAACTCCAAGCATTTTGTGACAACGCTCCATAATATCCTTGACTAAATCATTATACTTTTGCATTTTGTATAATTTCTTAAAGTCCTTTTTTTCTTCACTTGTCATTTCAATCGCTTTCCAAGTACTATCTGATCTTATTTCTTCACATCTAACAAAACCACTGTTTGCTATACTTGACTTGTTCAAGTAATTCATATCATATAGTTTCTGAATATATCTTCTGAATTCATAAATAGTCATCAAATAACCATTCTTCATAATTTCATACGAAACCAAACAAGCAACAATATACTTGACATCACTTGAAGTCCAATCTACAACATTAATCTTTGCCAATTCAGATTTCATCATTTTAACTGTGTCAGACACCTTGTCCAATAAAGCATACGAATCGTGAACATCTCCAATTGCTGAACCACATTTTTCAATCATCTTCATATAATCACGTTCATCTTTTGATAAAGATCTTTGTACAAAACCAGATCTTTCAATATCCCTAAAAGTTTCCTTCATCTCACCTTCCATATTTTCAAATCTTTCTGGTTGCATAGCACTTTCATCAAAACCATCAAAACCACATTCGTAATCCATATTATCTGTTTCTACAACTTCATCATCTTGAACTTCTTGCTCTTCAGGAATCGTTTCCAATACAAACTTTTCTTCAACATCCGATTGAACAACAGAAACAACTTTTGTATCCGTAATAGAAAATCCTGGCATCATAGTTTTAACATCATCCTTTGATATTGTCTTCTTTTCACAAGATCTTAATGATCTTTCATAACCAACGTATCTATCAGAATAACATTCTTCTACTTGGAAAAAGTTTCCATTCACCAATTCCAAATCAATAAAAAATACATCCGATGGAACAATCTTTCTAATCTCGAAATTTCCATTAGGTAAACGAGCATAGTGATTAGAAATCTTTTTGTTAAGAGCCTCGATTTGAACATTCAAATACGCAGACTCCACATTCACCAAATCACCCTCTTTGTTCTTGTATAAACCACGTTCAACCTTTACACGATCACCTTTCATAGATGTCATAGATTTGTTTACAGTTACTGTAACTTTAACTGACACAAGATACTGTTCCGGAATTTCAGACGTCAACTTTCCATACTTTCCATAATAATCTTTTTCATCTCGATTTTCAGGACGTTTACAAACAACATAAAATTCATCACCACAATCAAAGTTGTACTTGTTAATCTTTTCACCATAAGATAATTCACCAGTATGGAAACCACAAGATACCATCTTTATCAAATCTTGTTTATCAACAGATTTTCCATAAGGCAAATTCATAACAACCATTTCATATCGATGACCATTAATCTTCAACAATTGAGCAATCTTCCAAATACCATTTTCAATAAAAACAATATAACGCGCAAAACAAAATATTGGCAAACGAATATTTTCACCATCAATCATCACATCCAACAAAGCATCAATTTTTGACAAAATTACACCTTCTCCAGATGAAGTCATAATTTTGTCACCAACCTGTTTCTTACCATATTGTCTAGCAAAAACATACATTTGATCATCTACTGAAAATCTGGTCATAGCAGGAAAATAATCATATACAAATCCATTATAACCCTTGTATTGACCATTTTTCATAATCACCTTGCTACCGTGAATAAAACGATATTTTTTATCCTTTTGTTCATTTTTTACATTTTTTTGGATTTTTTCTTCATTTTTTACATTTTTTTGGATTTTTTCTTCATCAAGTTTAATACCTGACATATTTTTAACCAAGTCTTGCTCAATAGCAGATTCAGTTCCAGAAATGTTAATAGTAGCGAATTGTTCAAAAAAGTTCAAAGACATATTGTGTAATTTTCCTTGTTTTACAAAAAAAATTCAATTTTTTCTGGACTGGAGCCAGTATGTACACCAATTTTATTTAATATAATAAAACTTTGCAAATCAATAACACCACTCGTCCTTTTCAATAACGTCTCTATTTTATCATACAAATATTCATAAACTTTTAATCTTATATCACATACAACATAAATAACATCACGTAAAGCTACATTCAAATTCATTACTTCAATAATAGCTCTTTCAAAATCACACCAATCAGAATAATCACCTGAATAAAATGTTCTATCATAATTACCATTATTATATCTATTAGAAAACGTAATTCGTATCGTTTCAAAATCTTTATCTGAATTTATAAATAATAACCACACCATACTACTAACTATTTGTAATTAAAATTTTTCAATTTGTTTTTGTATTAACTTTTTGCTCTATTTGTCTTATTTTTTTACTGTTATACTTACCATACAATTCTTTATTTCGCTTGGCTTTATCACTTTTCTTCTTTCTTTTATAATCATCACTCTTATAATCCATTTGTCTTCCCATTAATTATCAATAATTGTTTAAATTTTTTCAATTTATTTTATTCAGATGGTGTTCCAAAATATTGTGGAGGTTTAGGTAAAAATGGAGGAATCGAAAAATTATTATACGGATTTACACCGTCTGCATACTTAAACTCTACTGTATAATGACTAGGTGTAGGACAACATTCACTATCTGTTCCTTCACTCGATGAACTTCCAGATCTAATCCAAAAAATTAAACCTATTATACATAAAAGTATTAAACAAACGCAACAACCAATACCACCATACGTAGTAGTACTATCCAAACCAATTCCCAATGGATCATCTTTTACATCTGCATCTGGATCCGCATCTGGATCCACATCTTTGTCTTTTTTATCTTTGTCTAACGTTTTATTATCGTCAACCATCTTATATTATATATTTAAAAAAAGTTTTATTATTACAACACAAATCTAAAAATAAAACTTACACATTTCATACATATTACAAATCTAAAAATACAACTTTGTTTAGTCATAATTCCCATAATTCATCATAAGATAAATAATAATTATCCCTATCTGTACCTATAACTGTGTACCCCTGATCTTGCTGTTCTTTTAAAAACAAATTTACCAACCACATCTTTAATTTCTCATTCATTATAGAAAAATCTCTTGATATTTTGTAATATATAACATCTAAACTTAAATACTGAAACATATATCACTTATTATACCACCACAAATTAGTTTTCTTTAATTACAAATTAATTCTAAAAATATAACAATATAAACCATAAATATATATTATTCTCTCTTTCCGCAAAATATATATTCCATAACTATTTTAGGCTGTTTATCATCACTGTTTTTGTTAGATTTAAATCTTTGATACTCCTTCTCATAACATCTAACATCTAACCACCCAGATGATTTTAACAACTCTATCATCATTTCCTTTGATACAATACTTTCTGATGAATAACTTATAAACATATATCTTGATCGTATTTTAGATAATACTAACCGAAATTCTTCCAATGCATCGCGTTTTGAACAAAACTTGGATTTTGTATCAACTACCTCTCGCAAACCTGTTTTACCCTTTAATTTCGGATTGTCATATCTACTTATTGTTTCTAAAACGTGATAGTTATCGTGATAACTTCTATTTGCAACATACGGTGGATCCATATACACAACTTCGTATTTTGATAAATCATCCGTCTGCAATAAATCAACTATACCCATATTGTTCGATTCGTGACATATGTTTCTAGAATTCACTATATTGTCTACCAAATTATCCAACAAACTAATATTTAATGTCAAATTTTTTAATGCTACATTTTTATACTTTTTTAAATATGCTCCATACACACTAGCTATATTACTTACACTCGCTACCGCATATAATAACAATTTTAATAACAATCTATATTCCTTTTCATTAACACGTTTACTCATATACAAATTTTCTATACTTTTCCTAACAACATCTGTTTTATACCCATTTAAACGTGTCAAATATAATCTACCATCAGGCCCTGCTTCTGTATAATTTTTATATACAAAAAAATCATCAATGTTTACATTCTCCAAATTATTATCAGATAAATTACTTAATTTTGTATTCATATCATTAATTATACCTCTAACCTTTTCTACATCTATATCAGTTTTACACCATACAGAAGATACTATGTATGCATAATGTTGAATATCATTTGTCATTATATTATTACATCCACCTCGCATAACATCAAATGCAACTACCCCAGTTCCACTACAAATATCTGCAAAACTTGTAATACTATTATATGACTTACCAGTATAATCCGTTATAGACTTTTGTATAAAATCTAAAAGTTTCATTTTACTTCCTATATAATTAAAACTCTGAAAACACAACTTTGACATTTTATCAGTCTTCCTCTTTTCTACTTTAAACTTGTATTTAGTTTTTAAATTATAAACGTCATAACTCAAATTAATATATCCTTTATCTATCATATTTAACAACACATCTATGTTAAAACGAAACTTTATACAATCCCTATTATTATGAACCTGTATCTCTCCTAATGACAACTTTTTATCACCATTATCTATCCTAATAGTATTTGATTCATTCCAATCATTTAATATTTTTGACGTAGTAAATTTTAATCCATCCACAAACACTGTACTAGCATCTGATTTACGATATATAACATATACACACCCCCTGTCAAACTTATACACAATTGTCTTATCACAACAAAAACAATTATCCAAGTATTTTTGCAACATTGAACCCATATTATTCATAAAATAACTTTTAAAAACATCTTTTGTACCAAAATCTAAAGATAATTTTTTGGATAAACTCAATAAACTACATTGCCCTATATTTTGGGGACATATCTTATTACCTGACATAATAGTCTTTACAGATAACTTACTATTATTAGTCTTATCCAAAAAATCACAGTCTGTATTTAAATTACCAATGTGTTTTAACTTCATACGTTTCAAAACTGGACCTATAGTACTCGATATATCATCATATATATCATCTGGTAATTGATTATACTTTCTTTTTGTATTAAATGGCACTCCTACTATATCACACATCGACTTTTCTACTAAAATACCCAATTGTTCAGTGTTTTTACACGTGTATTTTATTACACCATCCAACACACTACGTTTCATTAATCTTAATATAAACTTATCATTTTTTTAGTTTTTTTTAAATAACATTCATCTTTATTTAAAAAAACAAATTGTAAACACATAATGAATGTAGAAATTATAGCATTATGTATTATACAATTAATCATTTGGTCTTTTCTTACAATGTGCTGTTGCATATCCAGAACAATAAAGGATATAGACGAAAAAGATGAACCCTTACCACTATATACAATAGATTCACCACCTAATTATGATATAATAAACCCACCACCTCATTACTCTAATTCATAAATGTAGACATCATTTGAGAACCAACTGAAAACGTAATACCTTGTTTTATATTTGAATTAAAATCTGTATTATAATTTTCTAATATAAAAGTTATCAAACCTATTGCTGCACTAGCCTGAACAATTTTTATTAAATCTACGTGTTTATCCATCGCTATACGTATAATTAATATAGAAACAAACACCTCGAAAAATTCATGAATATAAACTGATATCATCTTTTTTACATCCCAATTCTTATTCACTTTTTCTACTTTTGTAACAACTTCTTTTTGTAATTGTTTTTCTTCCATATTTATATATATTACACAAAATAATTATATAAATAACATCATCATAAATATCATCAAAAACAAACTTTATTTTTTACTCCTGTAATTATCTTTAGTATCATCTATTTTTGTAGAATTTATAATCTTCATCAAATCACTTTCTACATACTTTATATACACAGGCCCCACATCCATTACTCCTTCTACAAAATCATCTTTGTAAGATGATAATGAATTGTTTCTATCATCTGTTTTTACATTAGGTTTAAACTGTCTATCCATTTTTTTAACATAAAAATTATCTTTTTTTTGATTTTTTATATTACCTCCTATTTGATGCACCCTTACATCACTATCTATTATATATACATCATCTTTAATTATATTATATAGTATTTTACCTATGTCACTTGGCTTCATAATCCAATGTTTCCAAGGTCCTTGATTTGATGTAATCCGATTGTAATCAGTTATATGATAATCACATGGTAAAGAATAATAATATGGATCATAAAAAGGGTATTCTGTACGCAATTGTCTTTTTAATAACCTCCACATCTTATCATATTTAAAAGAATATTCCTCTAATGTATTATTATTACCTTTATCTTCATATAATATATCTATTACCGTATTCATTAATCTAAAAAAATCATATTTTTCATTTGGACGTGGATGTATACCAAAATCATATCTGTATAAACTTATACTACCATTATCATTTTTATCATAATTTTCTCTTTCACCATCATAAATATAACGATTAAAAATTGTATCTATAATTTGAATTTTCATAGTATTTAGCTTATCATTTGAATAATTATATGTTTGTTTTATTTTATTTAAATAATCGTCTATTACTTCATCCACTACCATTACACGTTCGGAATTCTCATCATCAGGATTTTCTTCGTTATATTCTATTATCCAATCACCAAATATACTCTTTTGAAATTCACTAAACTTTTTAAATGTATAATTTGTTTCAAATTCATGAAATAAACCATCTTCTTCAGGTACAGCTAACTCTGGGTTAACAAAACATTTACCATAATCTATAACATATGGTATAACATTTGATATTATACTAATTTTTTGACCACGTTTATATTTTATTTCAAACTTTTCTGGTTCGTCTAATTCAACTACTAATATATTTCCAGCGTGCAAGTCATAATGTGTAAACTGTACTGTATCATATGCTACTTGTAAACTATACATTAAAATTACAAGTATATTCATAATGTTACGTTCTAAACTCCACATATCTTCTTTGTTATTTAGATTACGCAATCTATTTATATATGATTCTAATGAAACAACTCGCTTTGTATTAGGATTCCTAACATACTCGTATAATAAATGCATTTTAGTATTATTCTTAAAATTTACATCACATATCCTCACAGTTTCATTATCCAATAATTGTTGAGGAATAGATACAAACTTTTTCCTTCCATCTTTATCCCGTTCTGTTTTTTCAAATATTTTATTAAGACCACACATCATTCTACCATATATTAAAGAAAATATCGGAGTTCTAGCAGTTTTTCTTAATGTATTCATAACATTACCTATATAATACTCATATGATAAAGAATCACCGCCCTGTAAAGGAACCTTTACTATTAACTGTGAATCATCGTGTATTATCCCTAAACGCTGTTTAAAACCCATTGTAAATACCCTACCATTAGCTGAATCTATAGGTAAAACCTTTGATATTTTAAAAAAATGTGTATAAATCTCTGGCTTTTTCTGAAAAAGCTTAAATACTCTAATATATGTCTCTATCATATCTTTTTCTGGTTTGTAAAAACTCGCCTTTGATTTATTTAAAAGCTTATTAATTTCTATCACATCAACAGAGTCTTTCAACATTTCAAACCCAAAAGGATCATAACGATTGAAAAATACTTGTGTTATTAAATAATTCACAAAATCCATATTAACATATATAAATAAAAAGATTTTATACAAATAACAAGCGTAACCCACTGCAACCATACAAAAATAAATAAGAAACCGTGCACGTTTTTCACACTTTTTAAAAGGTGACACGTTTATGGTCTAGTGATTTTTTAAAAATGCTTAATTTTCCAAGTAAAAAATAAGGAATCGTGCACGTTTTTCACACTTTTTAAAAGGTGACACGTTTATGGTCTAGTGATTTTTTAAAAATGCTTAATTTTCCAAGTAAAAAATAAGGAATTTTTTTGACGGGTTATTAAAGTTTTTTTGAAACCATAAAAAATAGCGTCGTAAAAAAATCCAAATTTGAGAGGAAGATTAAGGAAATTTTATAAAACAGTTAATATTTTTGTAAAAAATCTTGTTTTTTTTTACAAGCACGTTTATGGTCTGGTGATTTTTAGAAATTCCTTAATTTTTCTTAAAAAAAATAAGGAATTTTTGTAACGTTTTTAAAAATTTTTACAAGACGATAAAAAATACAAGTTAAAAAAACATTACAATTTCAAAGGAAGATTAAGGAAATTTTGAAAAAACTACACGTTTTTTAGAGTTTTTTAAAACAAGCACGTTTATGGTCTGACGATTTTTTAAAAATGCTTAATTTTCCAAGTTAAAAATAAGGAATTTTTCTTAACCCTTTTGTTTCAGACCATAGATTTTTCATATGTTCCCAATTGGTATTTTTTAAACCACAATCTCATAATTTCCTTATTTTTTTATGATTTTTTTACAATTTTTAAAAAATGCTTAATTATGGTTTCATTTCTTTGTGCTTTTCCTTAATTTTTTAAGTGAAAATTAAGGAATTTTTTTTGCACCTTTTAGGTGGTTTCATTAGTGTTCTTCTTATGCTTTATATGTATTTCTATTGTTAAATTTTTTTAAAAAAAACACTAAAAAAGTAATAAAAAATACATGAAACCATAAAATATCGAGACCCCCGCCAAACCCACCAAAACCCGCCAAAAACCCGCCAATTATGGTTTAACCCGCCAAACCCGCCAAATTTGACCTTATTTCCCTGAAAAAAAAATTTGGAAAAAAGTAAAATTATAAAAAACTTATAAAAAAAATTTTATAGAAAAGAATCAGGAAATTGGAGGGTTTGACGGGGGTTACCATAATTGGAGGGTTTTGGAGGTGAATTGGAGGGTTTGACGGGGGTCTCGATATTTTATGGTTTAACGTTAAAAAAACTAAAAATCTTAAAACATCGTGATAATAATTTTGGCGGGTTTTGGAGGTGAACGTTAACTTTCAATTAAAATCAAAATAATAAACTATAATAAAGTTCACGGTGGTCAAAATTTAGAAACTATAATGATGAATATAAATACATTCAAAAAGTTATGTTTAAAAGCGAATACAGAAAATGTATCCAATCGTGTTAGATTTGATATGTTTTTTTGGTGGGTTAAACCATAATTGGCGGGTTTTTGGAGGTGTTTTGGAGGTGTTTTGGAGGTGTTTTGGGAGGTGTTTGGAGGTGGATTGACGGGTTTTACGTTAATTATACTATATTATATTATAGATTATATTGTAGTATGAATAATAGAAGATTTAGTGGATGGGGTATATCTCTCTGTTGGTGGGCAAATGTAAAATACCCAGATAAAATTTTAGACAATTTAATAGAATTATTGTTTTCAGAATCGGGTTTACATTTAAACATTGTTAGATACAATTTAGGTGGGGGTAGTGATCCAAACCGTAAACAAAATTTTAGATTAGGTGCTAATATGCCTTGTATAATACAAGATAATAATGATTTCAATTTAGAAAATGATAGTTTACAATTAAACGTATTACATAAAGCTGTAGAATCTGGTGTTGATAAAGTAGAAATTTTTTGTAATAGCCCTCCATATTTTATGACTAAATCAGGATATACAAATGGTAGTAATAAATCTTGGGATTGTAATTTAAGATCTGATTGTATTAATAGTTTTGTTGATTTTTTAGATACATCTTATAAATTACTTGGAAAAAGTTTTCCAATCGTAAGTATAAATCCATTTAATGAACCAAGTAATCCTTTTTGGACTACTCAAGTAAATCAAGAGGGATGTTTTTATGATTACAATACTAGACTACAAATTATTAAAAGATTACTGAATAAAAATCCAGAAATCAAAATATCAAATGCTGACGAATCACATTCGTTATTTGCTTTATTATGGTACTTTATTTCACCACATTATCTAATAGATCGTATTAATGTACATAGTTATAATTACATTGATTGGAAAAATGTCAAGTTTTATTGGTTTGATTATACAATTTGGAGAAGATTGTTGAGAATCTTTTATAAAGGCAAATTATGGGTATCAGAATATGGTTTAGGATCTGAAAATACATTAAAGTCTAGCTTAACATTAGCCAGACATATTTTTAGAGATTTGGATACATTATCACCTGATGCGTGGATTTATTGGCAAGTTGAACATATTACTAGTAGTTGGGGTTTCATTAAAATTGACTTTCAAAATCCAAAACAAATATACATTCAAAAACAATATTGGGTTTTTAAACACTTTACAAATACATTACGACCAGGTGATACATATAAGATTTTGACCACTAATATTTTACAAATAGATAATAAAAATGAAAGGAAATATATAGTTTTAAATGACACCAATAAAACTCTTGATTTAAATTTAAAAAACATCAGTAGTAACCTTAAGTCGTGTTATTATTCTGATAATGATAATGAATATACATCATTAACAAAAATTCTCAAAAGATTAAAACCATATAGTATATTAAGTATATCTTTGTTAAAAAGTAAGTCTTTGTATTCAATAAGAATTTAATCAATAAATATTTAAATTTAAAATGTAAATTATATTATAAATGAATAATCAAGTTAATGGTATACAACTAAATTATCCTGAATTATACAACATTTCTAGAAAGTTACATGCATACGACAAACAAGTATCTGATTTATTTATAAAAAAATACGGAGATAATACATTTAATAATTTAATGATAACAAACGAATATCATAAAGAATTAGAAAATGTATCAGATGGAATTTTAAAGGACACAGAACTTTCAAAATTGGCACAAAAACGTCAAAGAATTTTCCAAGAATATGCACAAAAAACATATGAAATAACAAAAACTATAGGGTTTTCAAAGACATTAGAATACATGGATATATTAGATAAATACTTTAAATCTATTTCTAAATTAATTTAGTCTTGTACATTGTGTTTTTATAAAATTATGTCAATTCACCTCCTATTTTACCCAAGTATGTATCTATATCAGATGCATATTTTGGACAAACTGATATTATACGTTTTGTAGCAACGTCTTGAATATCAGTAATTCGTTTTTGAAAACGTATTATATCTATATTACTTGAATGTTTAATATCTTGATCAGAAAATGTGTCTCGTAAAGCCCATAAATATCCAGATGCATAATTCGCATGTAACACTGCAACTAAAGGACTTTTGTCTTGTAAACTTGCCGTAGCCCACCTAGCACAACCTCTTATTATCGTGTTTATTACAAAATCCTTATCCAATTTATTTGATTGCCAATGCATAAAAATATTGATTAGTAAAAAAACAAACAATGTACAAAATACATATTCTGCGATTTTCATATTTTTTATACAATTTAATGATAAAAAAACTTTACGGAAAGAAATAACTTTAGTTACATTGGAAGTATTACAGTGACACCTTTGTAGCTAGCGTATCTATTAAATGTTGTACCCATAACAAGTGTCTTGAAATTAAAATTTGCTCGAGTGTTTGTATTTTGGTATGGGTTTTTAACATAGTATGACCATCCAAAAATCCGATTTAGTTTTATTCTAGTTTCAGGATTTGCATAATCATAAATATGCAACAGAATTTCAGTTGGTAGTATCATATATGAATATATAATATAATATATATTCATTTTATGTAATGCACAGATATTTATGTTTTCTGTTAAGTCCCTAACTATATTATTAAAATTCCTTTACTTGTAACCCATACCATCCCTTGAAACGTTCTCCGTTAAAAGTTGAATCTCTATATTGATAATTAATATCTTTGTGTTTTTCTTTAATGTATTTTTCAATTTCCTTTTTGTATTTGTTGGATAAACTTGAATGAATTTTTTGTTTTTCCGTATACAATTGACATATGTCTTTTAGTTTTAAAATACCATGAGTTGATTTTTCAACATTTTCATCCATCCAATTATAAAAGTCATTGTTTTCTTGACGATATTCATTCGTTTTTACTTGTACTTCATGTGGTTCCTTTACATCTCGGAAATAGTATTCCAACAATATTCGCATAAATGTTTGTCTCCAAGTTGTATCTTCTCGCATTCTTGAAGGTAAGGTACGATCTATCTTATAATCATTTGATTCTGTAGGATCATCCACAAATCTTGATGGAAAATCTATTACACGAATACGTCTCCATAATGCTGTATCTTCTCCTTTAATTTCAGGTAATTCGTTACAAGCTAAAAATAACTTGGCTTCCATTACAAAACTCATAGCTTCTTGATACAATCCACGTGCCACTATTTCTTCACTACCAGTTAATTCTTTTAACAAACCAATGTTTATCTTTTCTCCATCTTCAGGTTCACTAAGAAAAGCAAACCGTTTATGCATCAATTTGATTTTTTCAGTATTTGCCTCATTTGCATTGTTACGTTTACGTGTTAATAATGTAACTTCAACTTTTTCTCCAAAATCACCCATAGCTAATTTCATCAAATTTAACAGCTGACTTTTACCATTTGCACCTGTATCACCAATAAACATTAAGAAATATGTATTTGGTATATCACCATTTAAACATTCACTCATTTTTTTTAAAACATAATCTCTTACACCATTATTTGGTAAAACCTGTTCTAAAAATGTTATTACTTCTGGATTGTCTGTTTCTGAATAATCATAATTAACCGTTAAATTTACATAATCATCTTTTCTAGTTTTCCTAAACTTGTTTTCTAATAAATCAAATACACCATTTGAAAAGGGAACTAAATGCTTTTTACTATTCAAATTTGTAATAAACATTTCATCATTATTATAAATCTTGGCACCCTTTATTATATCATCTTGATATCCTGGTTTGTGAAACTTGTTTATCAAACTCTTTATATTTTTATTCAAATTAATAGTTGTCTCATCCGTAAACTTTGTATCATAATGTGTCTTTATTTTATCAAACATTTTTGATAAATCTATAATTGACTTTTTCATTTCTATATTATCATTATCACATCTCCAAATTGACCCAGTGAAATAGTACCAATTATTACGAGAATATACAAAATCTTTGTTAATTGTAAATAATAATTTTGAAATCATTGTAATTTTATGACCATCTAAAACTTGATTTATAATATTTGTTACTTCTTTATTTTTGAAAATACTATTGTCTAATTTTATATCACAACTAAAATCCATCTCCGAATTATTGTAAATATTGATAATGTTGTTTATCGTTCCATGATTAACAAGTTGGTTATAATTCATCCAAAAACTATTTAAATGCTTATATCTATCATCTAAAGGAATAACTTGATTTTTAGGAAAAACTGCTAAACATACTTTACATTTTAAACAATATCCATTATCACCTATCTGATGTTCCACATTACACTCTGGACACTTTCCTTTTAATATTCCTACTAAACTCTTGTCAGCAACATTACCTCTAAAAATCATTGCTTTTCTATCAAACTGAACTTCTTTAACATCCTTGTCAAAATTTTCATTTATGTAATTTTTACATTCTATAATAGCATGATCTATCAAATCTAATTCTTGCTGATTTACTTTTAGACACTTTTTTATAATCTCATTTACTTCTTTTGGATAATTCTCTAACTTAATTTCATTGTATTTATCCTCGTTACATTCACTATTATGACATTTTTGTTTAGCACTAGATGTATCTATTACTATATATTGATTATTACCTCTATGTTCTTTGTCCAAAAAAGGACAATATCTTTCCATTAAAGAAATTATTATACAATTGTGATGTTTATCTATAAAAACATCTCTTATACGATTTGGAAAATGATGAAATTCTCTTTGTACAAATTTTCTTAAAGTTACTTTATCCTGATCATCTAACTCTTCTGGTATATTTACTACTAATTTTTGTACCTTTTCTTCTTTTGTTAAGTCTATTATATCATCTGCCAAGTCGCGTTTGTCAAAAATTATATATTCTTCTGTAGATATATAACCAACAAATGTTTCAATATCTTCAAACTCATCACTATCTTCACACCTTATTATAGGACGATTTTCATTTGGTTTGGAACTGTATAGTGTTCTAAATAATCCTTCTCTATATACACTTGGATCTATTATATACCTTTTTTTCTCATCTCTGTATTTATCTAAACCAAATTTCTTATACAACTCTTTTAATATACTGACATCCTTAAATACAATTTCTTTATCATCTTTATAAAAACGAAGAATTAAATGAAATGACCTTTTTTTATCAGAATGTGATTCTAATATAATACTTTTCATAGTAATATCTGAATATTGAGCTTCAACTAATTTTCTAGTTTTTTCTATACACGTTTCTAAAATTACATCAAAGTTATAATAATAATCAGTTTCTGATACATCTTCATAAGCTTTTTCAATTTCTATATCATCTGAATTATTTATATCTACATTTAAATCATTGTTTTCAGTAATTTTTTCATCTAAATCTTTATCATCAAAAACGTTGTCATCGCCTTTATAAATTTCAATGTCATAATAAAAACATACAGGTGTTTGTGAGGATATACATTCATAAAAATCTCTTAGTTTATTACGTTTTATAACGTTCAAAAATGTATCGTAACTATCTACCAAAAAAAACTTTTTAATATTGCGATTACATAATAGTTTCTTTGATGATGTTATTTTACATAAAGCATCTTGTTTATTATCAAAATATTCTATTGATCGCATATTTTATTCAACTTGATACTATTAAATAAAATATCTTTTTAAATAATTCTTAATCTACCTAAATACTTGTTAAAACAATTGAACTCAACGTCTTGTAATAAAAATGTTGAAATATAATATAAATATCTAAGACTATCATTACAGCACTTGATACAATCCAAGGCAAGTTAGATTCTATAGTAATTGGATCAATTGTTATTACGGCTATATAACTAGCATTTCCTAATATCGTAAAAACATACATCCATACAGATAATCCTTCTGTAGATTTGTTCTTGTAATTTAACCACATTTGAGGAAATCTACCAGTTATATAAAATGCTGTTGTTATCCAACCTAAAATTTCACCAATTACATCATTTGATTTTTTTATCGTTAAATTTAATGAAATACACACAATTATATTTACTAATAAAAAAATGACAGTACACCATAATTGAATATCATACTTTGGTTGATTATTATCAACACTGTCATCTGCCATGTCAACTGCAATGTTATCTTCAATATCGTTTTTAATATCAGGTACCCGTGAATGATACTTTTTTCTATAAACTAATACAAAAATAATCATACATACACCTATGATAAAATGATACCATCCTACTATAATTATACTTGTATGCATATATAAAACTATAGTTCCTATCAAACTCATAATATCTGCCTGAGTCCATAGTAATAATGTCCATATAGATATACCAGATGAGGATTTTGATTTATATATTACATAAAATTGTGGTACATATACAATACTGTAAAATATTAATGATATAACACTTAAAATATAAACTAATTCTTCCATTGATTTTACACTTTCTGATTTATAATTCAATTTCTTTGGTTTGTTATGGTAAATAAATATATTATGATATTATAAGTATATGTTAAGAGCTAAAAAATTTTCACATATTAAAAAGGGTGAATTTTACAAGTTCTTAAAAAATATTAGTATAAACCCAACTGATTCAACTGAAGAAAAATGTGAAACTATTATATTATATACATATTATATAGGATTTTATTATTCAAATCATTTTTGTTATGATTTTGCAAAACATAAAACCTTTTCAAGTAATGGTGTTGATTTCCATTATACAATACAAAAGGAATTATATACAGATACATGGATGTTAGTTTGCGATAAATTATTATTGTTATATATCGATTATGAAGATATTGAAGAATTTTGTTTATCATATATGTTTTCTTCAATTTATCGTTTTATTATTTACGAAACATCATTTGGATACATTGCTGTTTGTATATCACATACCACTGACGATGTAGATGATGTTTTAGAGTTTTATATAATGAATTCAAGTAATTACAAATACATACTACTTTCTTACTTTTTAAAAAATAACAATACTAATGAAGATATAGATGAACAATACAAAATCTATTATGAAACTTACAAACCCGAAAATCAATTTATAGATTTTGGCAATAAAAATATAATGTATGAATATTTACCTAATATTAGTAGTTTTATAATTCTTAATCAAAATGTACAAACTGTATTAAACGATGATTGTATTAACGATTATGACTTATATAAATTATATGATATCATTGGTTATGGTGATATAAACAATGAATTAAACAGTTTTGTAAAGTTTATATTTAAATATCCTATCGTTTATAAACATTATCCATTAAGTTATTTACCAATTTAAATGATTATTCTGTGTTTTAATAATATAAAGGAGTATTGTTAAATATTATTACCTAAAATTAAAGGATAATTTAATAGAACTGATTAATGCGAATAACACCACCTTTCCCATTGTTCACATATTTCAAATTTTTGAATAATACTATAACTACTAAACGAATGGTAGTTTGAATTTTCACAAAATTCCCAGAAATTTCTCGGATATTCATCTGAATATTCAGAATCATCACATATAATATCACTTATGTAAGAACTCATTTCGTTGATTTTGTCTTCATTATAATCAGATACGTCGATTTCCCAAATCTCTTTAAATTCTTGCCATAATTGAGCTTTGTTTTTTAACCGGTAACCACGTTGAATCATACCATAATCATTAACGCTTTCGTACACGTGAGGATATGTAAAGTTATACTTATGACGCCATTCTCTTAACATTTTTTCACTTAACAGTTCCATTTCCTTAAACATAATAATTGATTCTGCCAAATCAAATTGCCAAAATTCTTTAAATTCTTTCCATACTTCCGTTATTAATTTTTCTTGAAAATTAACATCGTAATAATGATTACATTTCCAATGTTCCCATTCAATATAAACAGTATTAGACACATTTAAAAATTCATCAACGATTGGACTTCGAAAATCACACCAACTTTTCATAAATTCATCAAACACTTCAATATCAGTTTTTGACGAATAATATTTACATACAGATTGCCATTCTTTTTGAATACGATCAGGCAAAATTGCAATTTTGGTTTTAATACGTTCACTTTTTACTTCAACCATATTTCAAAATCATTATTTTAAGAAAAAAATTTCAATTTTTGCACAATTACCTCTACTTTCTAACAATATCGTAATTTTCTTCAAAATATTTAATGGTTTCTTCTAAACCAGTTTCTAAACTTGTAAACGTGAAATTTGGTAAATAATGCATTAATTCATAATCTGTAGCCGTTTTTTTATATTGACCATCCGAATATGATGTATCATAAACAATTTTTCCACCAAAACTAAATGTTTTGGTTATAGTTTCTACTAAATTCTTAATAGAAACTTCTGAGCTTTCTGGTGGACTAACAATACAAGAAATACTTCTTTCACTATTTACCTCTTTACATTGGTAATCTATAAATTTTAAAATGACTCTTGATAAATCGTCAACGTATAGAAATTGTCTTAAAGCATTACCTGTACCATATACAGTTAAATCTGTATTAGATGTTTTAGCAATATGTGTCTTATGTATTAAACCAGGAATAACGTGACTTGATTTCAAATTATAATTATCATATTCTCCATATAAATTAGTTGGTGTCAAATTAATTACAGTTATATCATTACCACCACTTTTTGTTAACAAATCACCTGTCAAATGTAAAATTCTTTTTGAATAAGCATATCCTATATTAGAATCATGTGGTAATCCATTATGCAATTGATCACTTGTTAACGGATATTTTATACCTCGATCTGGAAAAACACAAGTTGATAAACAACTAATTAAACGTTTTACACCAAATTTACGACAAGCATCTACTATGTTTGTATTAATACGCAAGTTATCGACTAAATAACTATAATTATTTGACATATTTTCGTAAACACCACCCACACAACTAGCAAGATGTACTACTACATCTGGATGATGTTCGCTAAAAATGATATCTACATGTGATATGTCAGTCAAATCTCCATCTCGTTTTGATAAAAACACAAAATCGTGTTCTATTCCTTTTTGTAATTTAACAACTTTTTGTAATGATCTTCCAACTAAACCATAACCTCCTGTTACTAATATTTTCATATTAGTTAATAATAATGTAATGTTTTTAAATAAGTTTTAATAAAGTTATAACACTTTATTAAAAAGTAATCCTAAATATACAATCGATTAGTTATTCATTCTGATTCTAACTTATATTCTAAATCTCCAGGTCTTGGTTTTTGTTTATCTAATAAATGCGTTTTAGTATTATATTTATAACTACATATTCGTTTTGTTTCCTTCCATTCTTCTACATAATATGTAGATCCATATTCTTCATTATTATTATCTATGTTTTCTGAAAAGTATTCTAATGCTTCATCTAAATTATTAACTACAGCTAATACCCACGTTCCTCCATAACACATTGTCTCTTTTAAAACATATAGATCCATTTATATTATTATGTTTTTGTTTTTATTTTTTTTATGTTTATGTTTATGTTTATGTTTATAATTCAGTTTCTTCTACATCTATTTTTTTTTCGTTTTTTATTCGTATTGTCTTCTTTATGTCTACGTGTATGTGGATTATCTTCTTTATGTGTATTCTGATTTTTAGGTTCTTCTTTTCTATCATCATTTGATTTTAAACTTGGTTCACAATATTGTGAATATAATGTATTTGATGATCTACCACCTGCACAATTTCCTAAACATTGTGGACCCATATTATTAATAATGGCTGAACATAAATCTCTACAATCTGGATTTCTATTTTCATTGACAATACAACTACTTCCATTCCAAATACAAAGTAAATGACTATCATTACATTTCCATTCTCCAGCATCAGAATGAAGAGCCGTATCTCCTTTGTTTCTACAATATTCAGTAACTGTCATCCATCCTGTTTCACCCTTTCTAGTCCAATATGTTCCGTCATTGTCAAAATAATAATCGTATAATAATTCATTTGCAGGTGTCGATCCCAAATCATTATAAGGACAATAATACCCTTCACCATATACTACACCGCATAAAAATGATAAAAATAATAATCTTAACATATCTTGATCTTTTTAAAAACTGTTGTTTAAATTTTTAAATCAATTTTTTATTTATTACATAATCCAGTAATTTATACTACAATCTATAGATCCATGTATGCTATGTATATAAGATCTAGGTATATGTTTGTTTCTTATTAAAACTCGAAGTGGTAAATAATATTTGTGACGTTCAATAAACTGCTTTGATATTTTTTGATATGTACCTATACTTTGCATATGAAATTCTTTATCACTATCATTAAAATTATATACTATTTCATCCAAAAAACCTTCCGATAAACTTTGATATCTTATCAAAGTTCCTATATCCAAATGTTTTAAATATGACTTCATAAATGATTCGGATAATTCAGTATATCTGGAAATGTTATTCCAACATATAAAATCAAATTTGTCTATGTAAAATTCTAATATGTTTTCATGTATACTATGTTTTGTAAATTCTTGCCATATTATCTGATTGCCATATTTACTTATAAATTCAATTGAAACAACTTCCTTGTTACTAGATAAAGCATGCCATTCTACTTTGTCCAAGTACCTTGATATAAAATCACAATCTACTTTTTGAAATAACCAAATATTACACCAATCTATATTAGACAATTGCCAATCATTATTTTGGCTATGTATTATCAAATCTATTATATCAAGGGGTACTGTTTGTTTTAGTAAAAGTGTCCCCCATTCTACTTTTGGATATATTATTCTTATAGTGTATTCTGATAAAGTTTGATATATAGCAATTGTTTGTAAATCTTGTATGTCAGGTATCCATAATACTATATCGTCTGGTATACTCTTATTACATTGTTGATTATACATAATAATATTATTCCAATCCACTAAATAACGATATTTGTTATATGTCCATATTGTATTTGGTATAAGTACAGTATCTGTATATATATATAATTTATCAATTATCATCCACAAATTACGACTTATAGTATCATTAAAGTATTTATTTATACAACATAAATTACTAACTGTTTTAACATCTGTAAACTTTAAAATGTTTATTAAAATTTCTAATGGAATATCTCTAATTCCTGTAACACTACCATTCGTATCATCTGTGATCATCATTTCACTACTTTACTTCTATTAAATATATAGAATAGAATAATTCTATAAAAACGAACTTATTCTATTCGTTTTAAAATTGTTAATCCATTGTTATGAGTAAATGTTTCTTCTACTTTCCAATTACCGTGTGATTCTAAAAATTCATCTATAGCTGGCTGTAAACCCTTATTAATTTCATCAACTGGTATACCCGTTTGTTCAGATTGAAATTGGGCATTCCAATTACTTCGAATAGTTTCACCATAAACTCCATCTAGTGTAGTATCGTGCATAATAATATACTTTTTTGTTATTTTTGAAAATTTGTCAAGTTCTCTTTTAAGCTGACCATAAACGTGCCATGTATCTATAAATGTTAAATCTATATTACGATCTAATTGTAAATCTAAATCATTTATCCAAAACCATTGAATGTCTAATTTATCACGTATTTTTTCACTATAATTTAATAATTCTGCAATATTACATTCGCTTACATCATTTAGAACTAGTAATTTACTACCAGTATTTTCATTGTCTTCACTAATTAAACCACTTGCAAAAGCATAAGATGAAACACACCCCCTGACCCCTAGTTCTAAAACTGAACTACATTTTTTAGTGTATTCGAAAAGTGTCGGTAAGTGTTCATTTATATCACTTGGTGTATCGCATAATTGGAAGTATTTTTGTTTAATACTGTCCATTTATTATAAAAAGTGTATGTTTTTAAATACATTAATTATACGAAATTTTATTGTTAAATTAATTTCTTTGTATTTTATAATAAAGATGAGTGTTCCTCAACAATGTGTCAATTCATCAAAAGATTGTGATATAAAAGTACAAGATTTTTGTAACGATGACACAAATTATAATAAATTTAAAGATTTTTGCGGTTGTTCTAGTAAAGTTCTGGCAAATGCTCCTGATCCAAAATTAGGAGCAGCACCTGTAAAATGTTGGGCACAAAGTTGTAATAAAAACGCAAAAGCATACCAATTTGAATTTGTAAAAAACGAAAAGTGTCCAGATATTTGTATAGATGAAAGTTCAATTACAGCATTAGGTAGTAATATTACAGGATCATCATTTAACCAAGCTTCTTGCGGAGGACAAAATGTTCAAAAACAAGATCCAAAAGTACAACAAAGTGTGACTCAATTATATACATATGGTGCAGGTATGGTAGTAATTTTTGTCGTAATCCTTTTATGTATGTCACTTAGTATATCAAGTGTTATGTTTATAAAATAAATATATATGTGATAACTGATAAAAATGTTATAATCGACAAAAACTTAAAAACATGTTAATTTATTGTTTAATTTGTGTAAATTAAAATGTTTTATTATAATATATTAAAATGAAATTAGAAATCGAAATTAATTGGTTATATATTGTATTAGCTTTAGTATTAGTTTATTGGTTTTATATCAAAAACGCAAAGCAAGAAGGTTTTGAAACGAACCAACGTGTTACATTGAAAACATCAACTGGGAAATTTGCCAAAGTTTGTGCAGAAAAACATTTATGTTTAACTGATAACAAGGCAGAAGCTGAACAATTCAGCGTAATGAAGTTTAGTGATGATTTAATTGCCTTATCAAAAGGAGGATATTATATAGCTTCTTGTTTTGGTGATAGTTGTAAAGATGAAATGATAAAAGTAAATAGCTTTAACCCCTATGCTCCTAATGCTAAACTAGCTTTAGAAAAGGAAAATGAATATTACTATGTTAAATTTTACGATGATAAATATATGAGTGTAGATGACCAAAATCACGTTATAAAAGATTCGAATAAATCTAAAGCATTACGTTTAGAAATTGCGTAATTTAATTATAAATATCTTGTAATTAATTTATTTTATAATTACAAGGAAGGATATGAAAACAAAATCTTACATTGCTTTAAGTGGTTCTGTATGTATCATATTAATTATAATTGCGATTGTGATTGGATTAAATAATTTACATAATCTTTACATGGATGTTTTTCATATTGATTATTTATGGGATAATGGATTTTGTGATGTTTTAGATGAAGAAGGTAAAACACTTGTTGATAAAGATACAGGAAGTTTATTTGGTAAAGATGGAGTCTATAGTATAGAATATTGTGCTTTTCATCCATTAATGATATCTGATCCAATGTTCAAAGAACAAGCTTTAACATTATACGGTGGACCTGGTAAATTAATACAATCATTTTGGAAATTTTTGAATGGTACGTGGAAATTACCAGATCAGAACATGTTAAAAACTGACCCTCCATTATCATCAATGATAATAAATCCTTGGTATACAAGTGATGATGCGTATTTTACACCAGTTACCGTAGATTTTTCAACTGATTTATCTACTTTTAAAATTGGACCTAATAAATTTATTGGTATGAATCCTGATGGATTATATCTAAGTTGGTCAGAGGAAGAAATGAATTACAATAATACAAAATTACAAAAATGCAAGGGTATTGATTTGACAAATTGTGAAAAATCTCCTGCAACTTGCGATTGTAAATTTCAAAAAGTTATACAATATTACCTGTATACTAACAATAGGATAATTATCGAATTACCTATGCAATTGTATTTAGGAAATCAAGATGAAAAAGTTGCAAAGGATATAAGTATAAAAGTAAATGGTGTTGTAAAAACACGTCGAATCGAACCTCTTAAAATAGAAACACTTGCTAAACTTAAACAAGTAATAGAAGCTAAATTTTATGCTTTTAAAGATGAAATGAAAGTTGCAAAAATTACATGTGATAAAATTTCAGAAAAAGATCAAAAAAAATATGATAGTGCATGTAAATTTTTTACATCAGATTCCTTATCTGGATTAGTTACTGTATTTAGACGTATCTTAGTTATTCATTTGCCAAATAGTGTAATTGATGCTTATATTGAAGAAGTTCAGACACTTATTAATAAAAACAAAAAATTAAGTTATCTACAATTTTTTATATACTTATCGTGTACATCATATAGAGACAAAATAAAATATATATTTGTGCCATTCAAGAATAAAAAATAAGTATCTTTTTTTTTAATAAATAAAAAAATTCATTATAATTATTTTATTTGTAAATAATATCAAAGATGGGTGCTTCTCAAACTAAATCTACAACTAATATTAAGGAACTCAATGAAACGAATTTAAGTATGACACAAGAAACCTTTAACAAAATTGATAATCAATGTAAACAAAAAACCAGTCAGAAAAATGTGCAAAATATTATTGGATCTACTGTTACCAAGTTAAATGCAAGTCAAAAAAACGCAGCTAAAAACACTTGTATTTTACAAACTGCCATTCAAAGTACAAAAGGTACAGCAGCATCTAATGAATTAATGTCAAAATTAAAAGTTGGTTTAGAACAACAAGCTTCTGCTGGTATTGGTCTTGCAAATGCAGAAAGTAATACCAATATTGAAAAACAAAATAAATTTAACTTTAGTTCAGTTCAAAGAGATATCAATGAAGTTATTAGTGGTTGTATTATTGATCTCGATCAATCAAACGTTATTAATATTGTAGGATCTACAATAACTGATTCAAATTTAGATCAATCCAATGATGTTTTAGGAGAATGTCTATCTAGTTATGGTGCAAAATTAGAACAGGGTAGTAAGGCGGACAGCAAAACTACAAGTGAAACAACATCTGAAACATCTCAAGTTGCAAAAGGAATGAATCCTATGGACTTTTTTGCTAGTTTAGGAGCTGCTGCATCTGCTGGTCCTATTATAAGTATTAGTTGTATAATTTTCTGTAGTGTTTTTATTGCAATGTCAATGATGGGAGGTGGAGGATCAGGCGGCGCAGGAGGACTTGGAGGACAACTTCAACAACTTCAAAAACTTGAACCACCAGAAGTACCAGGAGTACCTCCACCCCCACCTTATTAATTTGTTTTGATGCCGCTTATTAAAAAGACATTGCTTCTAATTCATAACCTATACAATAAACTAAATCATAAATTATACAAGATTTTTTAGAATATTTTTGTATAGTATCACATATATATTTTGTATTCTTGTAATCTGTTACGATTAATATAGTAAATTTATCACCTATTAAATTATCAATAAACTGTAAATCTTTTATTTGTAAATATTTATCGTATTCTATATCACCATACCTTTTATCATCTGGCAAGTTACCTATTAAAATGATTTGGTATCCTATATCGGAGTATTTTCTTAATTGAGAATTTAAATTTTTAAAAAAATCATTCCAATATACATTATTTTTTTCATACGATGCATTTTCATAAATGTTTTGTGTTATTTCCTCGTATAACTTACTAGCAATCGATTTACTCACATATTCCTCATTACAACCCATTATTGTAGAAAATAACCAATTATTATCAATTAGTAATGCCTGTTCTAATTTTAAATCAGCATTACAACAAGCCTTTTTTAAACAATTTGTATTAAATATATTATTCACATTTTTATCAATGTTTAACAATTCCATATTATATATCGTAGATGTATGTAAATTAACTGATAATATTATAGTATCCTTATTACTTAAACTTTTACAACACCTTAATATTTCACATGGACTCTTACAATATGTTAGAATATCATTTAATATTATGACATCAAATTCACCCCATTCATTTTTTAATGTTTCCGATATATATTCTGTTAAAGCATATTTACTATGCTTATGCGGGGAAAAAAAACTATTATTGTAATGTGGTGAGACTGATACTGTTTTTAAACGATATTTACTTATCTTTTCACATATTTTATTATAAATAGAATCTATCAATTTTGTATCTGTATCGTTTAATACCAATATTTTAATGTCTTTACTTTCTTGAAAATTTATGTTTATAATTTTTGATAAAACGTATTCTTTAAAAGTTTCTGGATTATATAGAAATTTTTCATTACTATATTTTGTAAAACTAATACACTTTTGAATGTGAAAACATGATTTACAATATTTGTATTGATCAATACAATAAAATAAAGCATATTCTAATTTATTATCATTACATATTATACAATTATGTCGTGACATTACCGTTTCTGAATCTGATTCTGATTCTGAATCTGAATCTGAATCTGAATCAGAATCTGATTCTAAATTTTCTATAAGATTGTTGTCTTTTAAATCAATTTCTACTAAATCATCATTAGCATCTAATATCATTTTATATTGATCAATAAAAATATAAAGTGTTTTAAACTAATTATTAATAGCATTTGCAACCATTAAATTAACAAGTGTTTTGAATGAAGTTTTAGGATACCAACCCAAAACTTGTTTTGCCTTACTTGCATCTCCAATTAAATGTTCAATATCTATTGGTCTATAATATTTTGGATTTACTTCCACTAATAAATCACCTGATAGTTTATTATAACCACGTTCGTTTTCACCAGAACCTTTCCATTCAATCTGGATACCAATTTCATCAAATGCTAATTCTACAAATTCACGAACACTGTGTTCCTCACCTGTAGCCAATAAATAATTATCTGGTTTATTATATTGCATCATTAAATAAATACCCCATACATAATCTTTAGCATATCCCCAATCTCGTTTTGCATTTAAATTTCCCAATTGTAATGGCTTATTATTATGTCTATGACGATACTTTCCAACGTATTGTGCAATTTTTTGTGTAACAAATGTTAAACCACGTCTTTCACCTTCGTGATTTAATAATACACTTGAAACTACAAACATATTATACGCATCTCTATAATAATTACAAATATGATGAGCCGCCAATTTAGAAATACCATATGGACTAACAGGATTCATTTCGGAATATTCAGTCAACATTTGTGACCCATCTGTTGTATTACCATACATTTCACTTGTACTTGCTTGATAAATTTTAGTCTTCTCACCTAATCCCAAAATTCTTACTGATTGTAAAATATTCAAAATACCCAATGTATTTGTTTGAAATGTATAATTTTCCATCTCAAAAGAAACCCTAACGTGACTCATTGCCGCCAAATTATAAATTTCATCAGGCCTTACATTACTAATAATTGACATTATATTCCCCATATCTGTCAAATCACCATAATGTAACGTAATTTTATCAAAAATATGATCTATTCTTTGTGTATTAAAATTTGATGCTCTTCTAATAATACCATGAACATCATAACCATATTCTAAAAGCAATTCTGCTAATAAGCTTCCGTCCATACCACCTATTCCTGTAATTAAAGCAACTCGTTTATTCATTGTTAAGGATTAATAAATTTTACTTTTAAATCAAAATTAATAGATTTAAAAATCATAAAAAAATAAAATTATTCAGTTTCATTTAAATCATCTGAACCAATATGTGATTGGTCGTCTTCACTATCACGTTCCACTTGTAAATCACCTTCTACTGTTGTAGAAGTATGATCATTTTCATTTTCTGTATTATACACTTCGTTAACCGATTGATTTTTAGATGATGATAAAAAATTTCGTGTGTAATATGTATACACTGGAACAGCTAAAGCTGAAGTTACAATAGCAGCACCCAATTGACCCAATGTTTGCATAAATTGTTTCATAAAGATATCATAATATTCTGGACCGCAATTTTCGTACATTATTATTATAATGTATTATAACCGTTGTTTTTAAATAGTAAATTTAATCGGAAAAATACTAAAATTTTAATTTGTATGGTATTAATAAGTAATATGTCGTATTGTGCACCTAGTATAGATATAAAAGATCATTATACGTGTTTTGAATTTCACGAATTAAAAACAATAGCAAAATCGTTTAATGATTATATAGCTAAAAACAAAAGTTGCCCAGTAAAACGAGGTAGTAGAAAGAATGGTATATCATGTAATCCAAAACGTCCAATCAAAATAGAAAATAAAACTAAGCGTGAATTATGGTTTTCTATATACAATAGGTTAAAATATTTATGTCCTTATGAATATTGTTGGGTAGATCTTGATTTTATTAATGGCTTAGATGATAAAGATTTACAAGAAAAATTACAATGGTTTACGTTTAAACCAAAAATGACACGTACTCAAAATGCTTGGCTTAGTACACAAGATATTAATAATGTTTTACAACAATATCAAGATATTGATCCAAGTTTTAAATTTTTAGGAGCACTTCCATCTGATTTTTATAAAGTAACTCGTGTAGATTATTCTAAAATATTTGATCATAAAAGAATTGCTATTGTTTTTAATCTAGATGAACACGATCAACCAGGAAGTCATTGGGTAGCATTTTTAATAGATAATAAATCAAAAACGCTAGAATATTATGACTCGGCTGGCAAACGTCCAAATCGAAATATACAATCTTTTATTGATACAGTATACGAATACCTAAAATCACACGGCTTTGACTATAAACTTTCTCAAAATACAAAAAAACATCAATACCAAAATAACGAATGTGGAGTTTATGCAATTTATTTTATAATACAACGTCTTATCGGATTTGACTTTAATCATATAACTGATAATGTTATTTTAGATAAACAAATGAATAGATTTAGAAAAGTTATTTTTAGACCTAAAATGTAAAACACAATTACAATAAACAATCGAATTTAAAGTTATTTTTGTAAATATTGTTTAAAAAATAATTAAATTCATCTAATAAAATATTATTGTTAATATGCTTTTTAATATCATTTAAATTATCGTATATAATAGAATGTCTAAATAAATAAATTATGATTTCAGAAAAAGTATCTTGATCAGGTTCTTTTAAATAATCATATAACCCATAACAATCATCTTGTATTATTACGTATTTATCTTTATACGTATATATACTAAAAAACATACTTGATGATTTATCTATCCAACAAAATAATAACTGAACAGGATCTTGAAAAATTCTTACACGTGTGTTATCGTACATATCAATATCGTAAATTAAATATTTACGTAAACACCGTTTATATTCCTCGTACATATATCAATTAGTAAATACTTTAAATTTAAAAATACTTTAAATTTATTTAAATTTATTTTTAAAACAATTTTTATTACAATTCTCTATTGTTTTGATCTTCTATAATTTCTTGGATTCGTTTTTGATATTTTTTATAAATACTTTCACTAAGTGCATTTATTGTTTCAGAACCATTTTTGATAAATATATCAGGCCAAACTGCATGACAAAAAAAGTAAAAAGATGCCTTTAAACTAATAAAACTATACTTTATCGAATCCATAAAATGTTGCCAATATGTTTGATTTGCAAATGCTAAATGTTTAAAATATACATCTTCACTTTCAAATTCTAAATCTATTGATTCTGGTAATGCTTTAAATGAAGTATAAAAATCATAGTTCGTTTGAATACCTACTGAAACTGACGATTTTATATTAGTCAAATTCTCTAAATTTTCACACATTTCATTATTATAATTTGGCTCTACATCTTCCATATTTTCTTTTAATCTTGTATATTCATACATACTAACTATTATATTTAAAATAAAATATTTTTAAACTAAATTTTTATGTAATAAATTACCAAGTAACTGTTGTTATATTAATTTTTTATTAAAGTATATTGAACAAAGTCTTTAATTTTATCTATATCATTTAATACATAAATATCTTGAGGTGAATGTACTATTTTTTCCTCTAAATCTGATACTATATCAAAAAAATATTGATTACTTGAATTCTCTGTTAATAATTTGCAATAGTTAAGTATATAGTTAATATCTTCTTGTAATGTACCAAAAATATACACTTCTTGTATTTTGTTTAAAATACTTTTTTTATATGTTTCCTGATTATTGATTGTCATATACATCATTTATATATTTTAAAAATACATATTTATTCAATTTTTAATACCATTCTATTCGCGCTCTACATAGAGGGCAACTTAGCTCCTCCTTTTCATTTATTGATATATATAACCATTTATCTATACATCGTTTGTGATAAGAGTGTTTACAAGGTAGTGTACGGACGTATTCATTTTGTTTAACATGTTCGCAACAAATTGTACAATATACATCCTTTAGTCCACATTTTGTATATTTACTTATATTTAATAAAGATATAATTTTGTTTAATGTTGTTTGTTTGCATTCACTATTTGAAAATATTATTGACTGAATAGTACAATCTGATATAACAATGTCTATTATATTACTTATGATATTAACATTTAAGTTTGACATTATTACACCTAATGATGTTTGTGGATATAAAAATTTTTTACTATTGTAAACGAGTAAAAAAATTTATATTTAAGTTTTGTATGATAATGTACCTGATAGTAGTGTTCCCTTTGAAAATAATCCAGCATCATCATAATATAAATTAATTGCTTCTACGTTTTTCAAGTTTACATCATCGCAAACATCATCTAAACAAGCTTTTCCAGTAAAAGTATATCGTTGTGTTCCAACTGGCATATTTAAATAATATGCATTTTTTACATCAAATGGTAAACTTTTTATAATATGAGCACCTTCTTTATCTCTGTATTCTAATAGCTTTTTATCAAATGGTGCTTCTTTTTTAATTGAAAAATAATAGGCAGCAATAGCTCCCAAAATTGACATAATTACACAACATACACATATCCCGAAAATAACAACTATTATTGTACCACCCCCGCCTTCAGAATCAGTTTTTTTTTTTCTTAACATTTTATTTATTCTTATTATAATACGAGATTTTTATTTTATTATTTTAATTCCGTTTATTCATTATAAATCTCCACCATTTTTGAATTATTATTGCAGCTTTTGTATATTTTTTATGTTTTGGTGTTAAAAAAGTTATTGGTCGTACATCAAGTGTTGATGTACATGCTGTTCCATCATCTGAATAATAAATCCCCATTATATTTAACAATGTAATTATATTTTTAAATATAAATGATTTTGAGTTAATCAAAATATAGATTTTTAAATTTTGCATCATCTACACAGTCATTTAGAATATCTTCCTCTACTGTATCCTTGATTATAAATCTATGAATATCAATTGGACGTTTTTGACCTAAACGATCGGCTCTTCCAACAGCCTGTGATTCTATATCATAACGATATTCTTTACTACCATATATTGGTTCTAATAGAATAATTTTATTGGCTTGTGTTAAATTAATACCACTAGCAGCATTTCTAGATGATAGTAAGATAATGTTAATATCTTTATTTTTACAAAAATTATTAATAGCACGTTTTTTTTGATAAACAGTTCCACTACAATATACAAGTTTTATTTTTTGTTTTATTAACATTGTCCCAATTTTTTTCAATATTTCATCCCATTGAGAAAACAAAATAACCTTATCACCATCTTTTAAAGATTCTTTCAAAAAATAAATAATATTTCCTATTTTTGTAGATTTTATATCGTTAATTAAATTATCCAAATCTGTTATTGTATTATCATTTGCACACTCTTTTAATAAATATAACTCTGTATTTTTCATCAATGAATTACACGTTGGACATTTAATTTCAGATGCAATTTTATAAGATGTCTGTGCTTTATGTGTTTCATAAATACAATCCCAACAAAATTTATGTCCACATTTTGTTATAGCAATACTGTCCTTGTCTATATCGTCTAAACAAATAGGGCAAGTTATGTCTATTTCTTGTGATCTTAAATTTTCAATAGATGATTTTAAATAATTAAAAGTCCTTGAAATTGCATCGTAATTTTTTTTATGAATTGTATGTTGACGTCTTGCCGTATTTAATTTATTACGTAACGTATTCAATAGTTCCAACTCTATTTCTAATAATTCTCCACCAACATCTAGTTTTGCAATTGCTTCTTCATAATGTTTTATATCATCGTTTGCATTTTTATAACTAACCATTTCCTTTTCCATTAAAGTCTTGTTGTAATCTAACATGCATTTTTGAATCTCATCAAATGTTTTACAATTTCTAATCATCTCTTTTGTATCTACATTCAATTCAGGATGACAACATAATTTAATCAGGAAATTATAGTAATTTGATTTATTAGAATGCACATAACTATCATAAATTGACCTTTCTTGATTAGTAAATTTTAATTTATGTATAAAATCTCTTATAATATTACCACTATATTCATCTTTTATAGACTCTTTTGTATTTCTTCTAAATAAAAAGTTACATTTGTCAATAATATTTGAATCTAACCCTAGTGTTATCATATTATCTGTATATAAATTATAATTTGTATAGCCATTATAAGAGTTTACATTACCATAATCTGATAAATAACCCATTAAATTTATAAAACTATTTACATTATTTGCAAATGGAGTACCTGAAATATTCCATCTATATATACTTTTTAAATTTAATATTATTGTTTTTAACACTAACCCCCTAGGCATATTCTGAATTTCGTGAACTTCATCCAGAACAATTCGATTCCAGTAAAATAAATCAAAAAATGTTAAAGCTGTTGAATTTAATAAATCAAGTTTGTTTTCATTTGTCATATCACCCAAAATATTAACTCCTATTTGTTTATCTATATAGTCAGCTAAATTATAATATTGAGATGATTTATATCTTTTGTTTAATAAAAAATTATATGAAATAATAACTACATCTGCAAATAAAAGGTCTCCAAATGTTAAATTATCATATTGATCACTCGTTACAACTAATATCATTCTGTGTTTATTCTTAAATTTAGAATAATATTCTTGAATCCATTGATCACATAAATGATTTGGACAAACTATTATAGATGCATTTGTTTTAATGTAATCCTTTGAATCTTTATTGTAAATATAATTTGTTATGTCAAAATCATCAAGATTTTTAAAATTAATACAACGTTTGTCTATAAAAGGTGTATTCTTATGTTCTTTACAATACATGTCATTTATTAGATTTTTATTACAACTTTGACCCTTTGATTTACCACGTTTATAAAAATAATTACACGTGTCAGTAAATTCAACATGTCTATTGTAAAAATCTTGTGTTTTTAAATTATCATTTAAAATATGATACAACATAATCAATGTTTTACCTAACCCAACTTCTGAAATTATATTACCACCATAATATTTGAATTCCACAGATGTATTATAGGTATTAATATCAAAATAATTTGGAAACAAGTTAGAATTATGCAATAAAAATTCATTGTTTAAGACACCATAAACAGGCGTGTATTGATATTTGATTTTATTATTATCATTTAAAACATCTTCTTCGATTTTATTAATCCATTTTACATCTGCCAATTGATAATTATACAATGATATACCTTGTAATAATAAATCTTGATCTTGATCGGTTATCGTATTTCTAAACACGAATTCAGGAATAGTATTTATAATTTTAGATAATGATTTATCATTATTTTCTAATATATCATTTAATTTTTGTTGTATTAATACACGTATTATAGTATTAATCTTAAATTCACGTTTATTTAATTTAATATTTTCGATTACTCGATTACTTAAGTAATATGTCATGAAATATTTTGGCTCAATACTATCACCGTAGTCAATTTTTTCTACTCTTGTAACGATAACTGATTTTGTGTAATTGTTTGGTAGTGGTTTTATAAACCAATTGTTTTTTTTTATAAATAGTACAGGTTCATCATTCATTTCCTCAATAGATTTGTAATGCAAATAAGGGTAAATAGTGAATTCAGAATAATAATAGTAAAACCCTACATTATTATCTATATATTCAGTCTTTGTTATATTATGTAAATTCCTATTATCATTTGGCATATCATTTGTATCTATAATATATAATTTTTTATAATCTCCATATATTAATCTTAAATTATTATCATCAATAGGTTTTTTTAAAATAATTTGTTTACTAAACATTTTAGTAAATGATCCATTTAAATAACATAATTGCATAGGTCTTTATATACACTTAATATAACAATTTTTAAATTAACATTAAACAACTTTAATTTAAATTTTAATTTAGACTTTAATTTTTGGTAAAACGTATTGTCGAAACATTATATAAACAACGAGTAACAAAAAACACCTGACTATTGTTATTAAAATTAATGAATCACCTAATTGATTACCAATAGCAGGCAAATTTCTTATATAAGGATCAAGATCATTTCTTGATGAAACTATTAAAACTATTAATAATAACAAATTTTCCTCATTAACTTGATCTTGTATAAATGTCAATAATCCAGGATTTTCATCCTTTGCATCTTTTAATTGGTCATCATCTCTAAATTTTACACGTTTTTTTATATTAAACTGAATATTTGATTCTTGAGGTGCTTGTTTATACAAATCAGGATTTATTGGAGGTGGAGGTTGACTATGACTATTTTGTAAAGTATTCTGTCTTACAATTTCTTCTTCGCGGCGAATATTATGTTCTATGTTATTTAAATCATTTCTTACATCTTCTGGAATAGGTCCAGGTAAGTCTTCGATTTTTGTAGACATTGACATGTTTGATTATATAATAAATTAATCAAAAAAAATAATGAAATGGAACAAATAAACACAACTATTATTCTAAAATCCAGCATTAAAACGAATTGCCGTTTTCTCATCAAAATCATCTGGTTTAATTGTAAATGATTCAAAAAAGTTATCAGCTAATAACTCTAAAGGTGTAGGTAATTTGAATAATTCTTCTGTACCATTAATTAATCTACCCTCACTTACATATATAGCTTCTGTTGTAGCTTTTGATTCGTCTGTATCTGTATAACTATCTGTACTATCCGTATCAGACAAAATAGAATCAGTATCAGTTTCGCTATTAGTTGAACTTAAAGTTAAATCTCTTGCTAATTCATCTAAATTATCACTATTAGTTTTTACTTTATCATCTCTTTTAGTTTTAGATGAATTACTATCACTTTTACTAATACTACTGCTGCTACTGTTACTGCTACTGCTACTGTTACTGCTACTTGTATTACTATTACTACTAGATGTAGATTCATCATCTTCTGGAATTACTTCTCTTGGATATAATTGAATAATCCAATCAAATAATTCTTGTGAAATATATAAATCTAATAATGACACCAAAAAATAATGTACATCGTATACTTCATTATAGTTATAAGGTACATTTAAATCTTCTGGGTCTTCTGTTTCTTCCAAACGACTTGGGTCAACAAGTGTTTTATGAGCCTTTTTATCATACTCATACGGTCCTACAATAAATTTATTAGGATAACATTCTGGAATTTTATCAGAATAGACCATAGAAAATTCAAAATCCCACAACTTTGGAATTATACCAGTATTTTTTATATAATATGTTCGGTTTTTTATAGTATAGACAAAATAACCACCTGGTGTAATAGAATCATCTATTAAAATATTACCATAATGAAAATCATTGTGCATCATACGATAATAATGTTGTATAATAGAAATTGTATAAACCAATTGAAATACAATGTTCTTCCATTGTTCATCTGTAATTTCTTCATCATCTTCGTATGTATTATAAACCCAATTATCTAAACTCCCACCTTCTACAAATTCAGAAATTAACATGTTTGAATGTGTTCTTATCTTTTCTTCTACCTCTAACCGTTTTAAATTTAACATTTTTAATGCTTTGCTTTTATTTGTTACCTTTTGCGTACCCAAATAATATGCAATATGAGGAGATATATTTTTGTTAACTATGTTTTCTGTTAATTCTTTTAAAACTAAATTCTCTAAATTACACGGATGTTCATTTTTGTCATATTTTGTTTCTATAGGTACAACTTTTAAACCAAAACGAATACCACCCGTTATTTTATTATATGTGTTTTTATGACCTTTAAAAGGATACCCCTTTACTTCTGATGTATTTTTTACTTTTACAAGTTGTGACAATTGTTCTAAACCAAAACGTTCTTTATTTTCATCAAAAAATATTCTTTTCTTTTTTATTTCGTGGCGAATATGTTGTAAGTGTTTTATTTTCTTATTTAATTCGTGCAAAATTTTTGGCGAATTAGATTTAAGATCACTTGATTCTAATTTTTTGTCTGCTTTAGACATCAGTTTTAATGTAATTTTTTATTTTAGTTTTAATCATCTAACGCAAAAAATAAATATAAAGATCGCTTGAATTTAAAGTTTTATTTATAATATTATAATAATTGTATTAATGAGTAAAATTGTGCAAATAAAGATCTTTAATGATATCCTTGACCAATTTCTTGATTATTTGGAATCATACTTTTTGATTTTTAAATCGGATATTATTTTAACACGAAGTACTATTGATTTTATAAGACGTAGTAATCCTAGATTAGTTGTAGAGCAATATATGAGTTATGTTAGTCCATATGAAAAGTATATATTTGAGTGCGATGAACAGTTTTTTTTGAATTTTGATACTAACTTAAAACAAATAGGTTTAACTTCAGATGATATTTTATTTGGAAATAAAATTAGGAATATTTGGTTATCAAGTGATACAACGGATAATCAAAAAGCATATATTTGGTTATATTTTCAAAAGTTACTACGTGCTGGGAAACGAGTTATGTAATTATTTATATTATATTTGTGTTAATTGAATCTTCTGTAATTTTTAACCAGTAAAAATCGTTTCTTCTTATCCATTCTACAACTTGATTAACTATAATTTGATCTAAAACTACAGCTTCATCTTGAATTAAACAATTATTGCAAATATTATTATTCCCATAAACTATACAGTTTAAACATACATCTATTTCTTCAATACATAAATCACATAAACCTATTTCATCAATAAAGCAAAAATAACAATATTGCCTGTTCATGTTATATTGTTATATTATCATTATTTCATTTTTTAATAATCATACGTGCGGTAATCATATTAATCTATTTTATCATATGTTAATAATAATGGCAAATAAAGAATATTTAGATGAAATTGAAAATCAAATTGCCAATGTAACATTGACATTACAAGAACAAGAGGGGGATCATGATAAACAAGAATCTCGTGATGATAAATACGATAAACAAGAATCTCATGATGATAAATACGATAAACAAGAATCTCATGATGATAAAGATCAACACGTAAATCCGATGGTTGAAGGGGAGTTAATAAAGACATTAACTAAATTTATTAATGAAATTGATTTAGTATTTGATTATGTTAATAAAGATATTGTGAAGAAATTAGAAAAATTTTTAAACAGTCTTAGTAATCCTAATAATATGAAAAAATTTGTTGAAGAAACTGTTCCAGTTTTAAGGGATCATGAAGAAAACATTTCAAAAATGTTAAATAAAAAACGAGCAAGAACTTCAGAATTTGATTTTCTAAATGATATTGTATTATTCAATGGATTGTTAAAATTCAATGTTTTCAAGGATGAAAATAAGAATACTAAGCAAAGTTTAATAAAATACTTACATACTATTTACATGTCAGTTTTTATTTTACATTTTGGAATGTCAAGTGGTGGTGACATTGATTCTTTAACGCAACATTTATCTGGCTTCGTAAAGGGTATACAAGACCGAATGTTGGATGAGCAAGTTAAAAATAAGGGTACTTCTAAAAATAATAAAATTGTGCGTCAACCACAGTCATCACAATCCAATAATTTACCTCCAGTTGGTCAAAATTTTGGAAATTTAATGGAATCATTGATGCAAAATAATGAAATTATGAATTTAGCTACGGATTTGAGTCGTGATATTGAAAGTCAAAAGTTAGATCCAATGATGTTATTAAGTTCTTTAATGTCTGGTAAACCAAATGACACTGTTCAAAATTTGGTTTCAAATATAACTAATAAAATAGAATCAAAAATTAATAATGGTGAAATTGACAAGAGTTTATTGGAACAACAAGCTCAAAGTATTATGAGTTCTGTTCAAAATTCCGGTGGGGATATTAAAAATATGTTTGGTGGTAGTTTAGATTAATTGGGTTAATATTTGAAATGATTGTACTAGATTCACAAATTAAACAATTAAAAATTATTTTATAAATAATTTCATAAAAATTTTTTTAACGGATAATTGTAATATGAGTAATAAAATCAGTAAAGTTCAGGCAACAAAATCTGATAAATTTTGGTATCATGATATGTATGTTATTATTCAATCTAATAGATTGACAGAATTTTTTCCAACAAAAGATCAAACGTTAGAAGAGCGTTTTAATGCTCTTGTTAGATTATCATTATATTCATCAATTATTTTGTATTATTATAATAAAAATTACAGATATTTTAGTATTTTTATTGGTACTTTGTTATTAACTTATTATGTGTATACAAATAGTCCTGAAAAAAGTGTTAAAGATGCAGATATAGAAGTTGTTAATAAACCTAAAGCTAGTGATAATAAAAATGAAGGAGTGGAAAGCTTAGAAAATTTAGAACAACCAGTTTGTACTAGACCAACTTTAGATAATCCTTTTATGAATGTTACAATGAAAGATTATCTTAACGTTGATGAAAAAACACAACAAATAGTAGATAGACCAGCGGCGTGTGATACAACTGATGAAAATGTGAAACGTTCTATGGATGAAATGTTTAATCACAATTTATTTAAAGATGTAAATGATGTGTTTGGTAAAATGAATTCTCAAAGGCAATTTTATACAATGCCAAATACAAAAATACCAAATGCACAAGATGATTTTGCAAAATGGTTATACGCTAATCCAAAAACTTGTAAAGAAGATCAAGAGTTCTGTTTACGTTATGAGGATATACGTGCCAAAAGACCTGTTTTTGTTGATCCCACACAAAATCCAGTTAATACAAAACGAGAACAATAACTTAATACAATACGAAAATATTATATAAAAAATTATTATATAACATATATTATATAATAGTATGAATACAGCTTCTTCTTTTTTATTATCGAGAATGAATGAATCTATTCAATATACTGGTGGTAATGTTGGTATTGGTACTAGCGCACCAACTAGTAAATTGTTTATTAATGATTCTGTAAATACAGAAATGGGTGTTAAAATACGTAATACAAATAGTGGTTCTAGTGCATATAGTGTTTTACGTTTAGGAAATGATACAGCAGATGCAGTTATATATTTAAACAGTTCATCTAGAACAACTGATGGAGGTCAACATACACTAACTATAAGAAACGATACAGGAAATTTACGTTTACAAGCCAAAGGGAGTAATAATTTATTATGGTTATCTACAACTGGTAATATAGGTATTGGGACTACTAGTCCTACTGCAAATTTTGAGGTTATGGGAACAATGGTAACAAATCATAGTTCTGGTATACAACAAACAGGACACTTGGGACCTGTTATTGTAGATAAAAGTTATACTTTGACATCAGGTACGTTTTCAGGATATGGGGCATATGGTTTATATAAACCAACTTCAACACAAATTGCATTAACGTGTCCTCTTAATGAAAATGGAGCAGAAGTATGTATTGGTTATTATGCAGATAATAGCACATTTACAAAAGCTTTTCACATGGATCGATTTGGTGATTTATTTGTAAATACAAATCAAATTACATTTAGTCGTTTTGGAAGTATCACTGCTAATAGTAGTATAAGTGCAGCAACCTTGTGTGCACCTAATAGTACTGTAACAAATATTGTTATGACAAATCAAACAGTTGGGACATCTAGAGTAACAACAAGTTTATTATCCATTGGTAATTCAAATACATTAGGTAGTGTGTATACTACAGGAGGCAATACAGGTTTCGGTAGAATAGATCCAATTGCAACGATTGATGTAGCCGGTGATATAGGTTTGTATTATGGAAGTTCTATTCGTGTAGGTACTGGTAGTAATTGGCCAAGTGGTACAACTAAATTAATCGAAACAGGTTGGAATATCAATGGTATGAGTGGTGATTGTGTAAGTATTTATACACCTGGATCAGTTTCATCTACTACAAGAATAAATTTATCTAGTAATGGTATGATAAATTTAAATGGTAATGTGGGTATTGGTACGAATAGTCCAATTGCTCGAATTCACGTTGTTGGGAATGTATCTAGTACAAATGGTGTAGTTTTATTAACAGGCGCTGATACTTTCGGTCATACTTTATACGTTGCAAGTATGGAGTCTCAAAAAAGAGTAGGAATAAGCCATAATGGGACTGTTGGAAATATATTTACTTATAATTATGGAATCGGTCCACAAAATTTAGTATTACAATACGCAGGTGGTAATGTAGGTATTGGAACTTCTACCCCACAACAACGTTTAGAAGTAAATAGTAGAATAAGAATTGATGGTAATAATGGTGTATTAGAGTTAAAAACGAATAGTTATATATCTTATCTATTTACAGAATCCACAGGTGATATTAAAATATATCCCGCATCAACCAGTAATAAAGTATTACTACAACCAAGTGGTGGTTATGTAGGTATTGGTACTGATAGTCCTAGTTACCCATTGCACGTTGTCGGTAACGTAGGTGGTGAAGCTACGTGGGCTACTAGTTATTATTACCATACAAGTTCAAATCAAGGTGGTGTCTATATTGGTTGGGTCCCCGATCAAGGAGCTGTATACACAGTCAGATCAAGTCATAGAATGGCATCTGCCGCATTTGATGTATTTTCTGATGTTCGTATAAAGAAAAATATCCAAGATGTAGATGATGTATCTGCATTAGATACTATTCGACTAATCCAACCAAAATTATATAATTATATAGATGAAGGTCTTAGAGGTACAGAACGTGTCTGGGGATTTATTGCACAACAAGTAAAATCTGTAATGAATTATGCTGTAAATACGTCTGATGAATTCGTCCCTGATATATTTTGTTTATCTACAGTTGGAAATTTAAGCAACACAAGTTGTACATTAACTTTACCTACACCACCTAATATAATAATTGATGAAAAATTAAGATTAATTATGGAAAATGGTTGTTATAAAGATGTAGTTGTAAAAACTGTAGATGGAAATGTATTAACAGTAGATTGTAAAATTGAACAGGAAAAAATATTTGTATATGGTAAAAACGTAACGGATTTTCATACGTTGAATAAAGATGCTATTTTTACAGTAGCAGTAGCAGCACTTCAAGAAGTTGATCGAGAACTGCAAACTGAAAAACAAGAACATACACAAACAAAGCAACAATTGCAAATATTATCATCTAAAATGGATAGTTTAATACAAAAACTAAATGGTAAATATCCTGGTGAATTTGAACTATAATTGTAGTTTAATTATATATATAATATTTAAACTACACGAATTTAAACGACTACACCACGTTCAGCTAATGTTTCTTTAGCTCGTTTGGCATTATTAAGATCTTGGTTTAATTCTTCTATTCTTTTTCTTATGTAATCTGTTTTATCTGACATTTGTTCCAAAAAAACTAGTTTTTCAGCTGATCGTATACCCTTATTTATCAATAAACGTAATTCTTCTTCTGTTTTACTAGTGAGATCGATGTTTTCAAGTGCTTCAAGTGTTTCCTTTGCCTTTATAATAAAAATATAAACAATGAATAGGGCTAGTAAAATGTATAATATATCAATATTGCCTTTATCTAACATTTGGTATACTATAACTTGGGAAATAAAATTTACATTAAACGATAAAAAAAATATTAAAATATTCTTGTTTAAAAATAATTGAATAGTTATTGTAAGGATTTACTTGTAATATGAGTTACGAATATGATTTGCATTATCATCACGAATTAATATTAGATAAATCTAAATATAAATCTAAAGGATTAACTGGATTGATAAATTTAGGAAATAAGTGTTTTATGAATTCTATTCTTCAATGTTTGAGTAATACTTTAAAATTAACAGATTACTTTTTATCAGCTAAATACAAAGAAGATGATCCAGATAATAAAAATAAAAGAAGACGTGAATATTATGTTGTATTAAGTTACCTTAATTTACTTATTAATGCTTGGGATACGAATCAAGTTTTAAAACCAAAATCTTTTGTTGAAAATATAAGTAAATTTGTGCCTAAATATTTTAATTTAGATCAACAAGATTCACACGAATGTTTGATGTATATATTAGATTATTTGCATAAGGCATTAAGTTACGAAATAGAGGTGGATATTATGGGTACAGTTAAAAACGATACTGATTTACTTATGAAACAGTCACTTGAACAATGGGGTAAATTTTATGGAGATGGTTATTCTAATATAATTGAAACTTTTAATGGGTTGTTTTACAACAAAGTAACTTGTCAAAATTGTCCATTAAAAGAAAATGTATTTGAACCGTTTAATTGTATTAGTTTAAATATACCAACTAATGAGTCTTCTACTTTAAAAAATTGTTTAGAGTCATATTTTAACGAAGATGAAAAGATTGATACTTGGAAATGTGAAAAATGTAACAAAAGTGGTTGTGTCAAGTCAATTAAATCATGGTCTTTTCCAAATTATTTGATAATTCATCTTAAACGTTTTACAAATGATGGAAGTAAAATTGATAGTCATATTGACTTTCCTATTGAAGATTTAAATCTAACGGATTATGTTTCACGTGATAAAAATGATCCAAATAATTATATATATTCTTTATATTCTGTAAACTATCATTCTGGAAATAGTAAAGGAGGTCATTATTGGTCATCTTGTAAAAATTTAGATAAGAATTGGTATTTGTATAATGATAGTGATGTTACGAAATTACAAAACACTGCCGTTTTATCAAAAGATGCTTATATCTTATTTTATTATAGAAAATATATCAAAAAATAAAAATGAAAAATAAATTACACGTTTTTAATATCAATTGACGTTTTAAAAGAGTTTTTATCTTGGTCATCTAATAGATCAATTAAATTGAATGGCAATTTATTAAGATTAACATTGTCATTTTTAACTATGTTAAAAGACCATTCGATACCTGGAATATAACTAATTTCTGATTTCCTGAATTTTGTAAATTCATAAGCTAGTACATGTTGATCTTCAATTCTTGTTTTAAAATTAAAACTTGCCCAAAATGATTTTTTATATATCATATTACCCAAATCAGGTATTCGTTTAACAAAATTGTTTTTAGTTGTAGGATTGTAACTATGCGTATCAATTGATGCCAAGGCAGTTTTATTAGATAAAATATAACATTCAACAATTTTTTTAAAGTCTTGTTTAAAATAAATGTTTGTATCAAATAAATGACATAATAAATCGTATTTACAATATTTTATTGCAAGATTTATTTTATATCCAAGAGGAAAAGTTTTAGGGTCATTTTCATTGGTTTTATTATTTTTTACAGTTTGTTCTTGTACTTTTATATTCACAAAACGTAATCGTGAATCGTTTGGTAAATATCGTTTTAATATCGTTTCTGCACCTATATCATCTATAACAATTAATTCAATTTTGTCAGTTGGATAATCAAGTGATAAAAATGTATACAATGTATGTAAAAAAAGTTTTGCATCTGTAATACAACAAATGAAACTAATACACGGATACATATTATATAATTTTTCAGTTGTATATTTTGACTTTACATTAGCAAAACGTTCAACACATGATTTGTAATTAATCATTTTACAATCTGTTGAATTATTATATATTAATTCAATATTATCATCTGAATAATTTGTAATATTTCTGGATTTTGGCTCTGAGAAAAACATATTTTGAATTCCATATACATTTAAAGTGTTTATATTTTTTATAAATTCATTCCAGTTTTTACTTGAACCAATCGCACTTTGAATTTTGTCTAAAGAATATGGATTTATTAAAAAATGTCTAGTATCTGAAATTTGAACACGTTCCCATGCAATATTATTACTACTTTTATACTTAATTTGATCTAACGTATACTCTAAAAATACAATGTCCCATGTATCTGGAAATTCAGGTACAGATATGAAATCTTTTATCAATATAACATTATTGTCTGTTAAAACTCCAAGGTAATTTGGATTTTTATAATTAAAAGATCTTTGTTTTGTTTTTATATCAGACAAAAATTTTGATATTAAACTTAGAGATTCTGTTTCATAATCTGATTTATAATAACTATATTGGAAAAGTTTATTGATATTTTGTTTTCTAAAACGTCTTTGTAAACGTTTTCCATTATCAGATTTGTCTTTACATATTAATAAATAATTAGAATTCATATTATACTACTTATACGTTATATAAAATTAACTAAAATAAAACGTATGATTAAATGGATACATTAGTCTATGTTGTTTATAGTAAGTCTAAAATTCACGGTGTTTATACAACAAAAACACAAGCAGAGTTTGTATTGGATTCTTTGACTCAACGTGGAGGATTTACAGATTTAGGAATTGCTAAACGAATGTATTACATTTCAAATTGTATACTGTTAAATCAAAATCCAAAGTAATTATTTTGCAATTCCTTATTAATTAAAAAGAAAATTTATATATTATGTATAATATATATATCAAAAGATGAGTGATAACTTCAGTCAAAGTACTGTTAGTAGTATTTGTTTTAATAGAAATGACTTTAATTTATATGCATTCCTCCTGTTTTGTGTAATAATGTATTTATGTTTTATTCTTAAAAAATGTAAGGAAACATTTATTGAAACAACATCTGATAATGCAAATTCTGGATTAAAGCGAGAACAGCTATTAGAACGGTTGGAAATTCTTCAAGACAAACTGTTTTCTTGTCAAACTTCTCAACAAAAATGTTTAAGAGATTTACAAGAAACACGTCAATATATTGATAAGTCGCAAAATATACCAATTCAAAAATCAGTTGCATTAAACCGCGTATATAATCCTCTCGTTCCACCAGAAAGAACTTATCCAAGTGGTAGACTAAATACACCTGGAACATCTGATTTCCAACAAGTAGGTATACTATACAATAATACAGAACGTTTACCACTTTTTGGCAGACCAAAATATCCAGGTAGAACAGAAAAATACGAATACTATGCAATTGATGAAACAAGAAATAGACTAAAAATACCTTTTAAATCTAAAAATGATAATGAATTGTATGATGGTGATACAATTAGAATTGATATGTTAAATAATGATTACACTGTAAAAATATACGAATATGACCAGTTTAGATATAATCCCGATGTATTATAATTTAAAATATTTATACGTCCATATAAAGTCTCATTAAGTTTAAGTCTGTATTAAAATAAATATAATATTATATTTATTTTGACCATATAAAGTTTCATACTTACTCTCTCTCTAATGAAATGATCCTGACAGTAGGGAGCTGATTGAATTTTTAATGAAATGTTCCTGATAAAATAGGTTGTTCATTATCATTTAAAGTATACATAATATGTACCTTGTCATATGCGGCCAATTCTTCTACGTGTTCTTTAGATATAAATTTAAGTTTATAAATACCATCACCATCTTTTATTAAATCACCTACGTGAACTTTACCTTTTTGTTTTGTATTTTGTAAGAATACTGTGTATTTGTGTTTAATTGTATTTATTGGTGCTTTATCATAAATATTTCCATCTAAAACAAGTAAATTACAATAGATTTCTAAACGATAAACAAAAGTTCCATCTACAGATGATACAAAACGTTTAGCTTGTCCAAACATTAGATTATCATCATTTGGAGATAAAAGTGGTATACTTTGATAGCTTGATTCTTGCGAAGTTTTAAAAGAATACATTTCATCATTACTAAAATTTTCTATATTTTGTACATTTCTCATATTACTTTTACATTTGCATCGTCCATTTAAACATTTACACATCATATAATTGACATTACCTCTACCACGCAGTTTTACAGGATCATATCTAATTTCATCAGAATCATCATATGGAGGTAACATTGCGTTTAAACATGATATTAAAAGACATAATAATAAAATAGTTAGTGAGAATGCTAAAGTCATTCTAATATTAAAAGACATACATTGTAAAAATTCCTTTGGGTTAGTTGTAAAAAAAGAACTAGCTGTAGTTTCTGTTAATTGAGTACCAATAGTTTCACTTGCTGAAGATACGGACATTATATATAATATATTATAAAAAAAAATCAAGTAATTCAAAATATATGAATGTTAATATATTAAAAACATAGTAATCATCACAGCCAATAAACTATACTTTTGAATATAACCATTTCCACTTGATGACATTGTTGTTGTAGTTGTAGGTGTAGATAATATCGATGACAATTGTGTTGTTGTAGGTAAAGATACCGAAATAGATTTAGAAGATGTTGTATTTGTAGTATTTGTATTAGTTGTATTAGTTGTAGCAGATGTAGTATTAAAACAACCAACTCGAATTGATTCAATAGATAATACAAATGGTTCGTCTTTCCAATCTATACCTGGTCCTGCCCACGTTGATGGTTTGGCTTCCCATATTCCAAATTGAATTTTACTAGTATCATCAGGGTAATTTTGTGTTGTATTTTTATACAACCGTCTTAAAGTATTGTTATTAAATCGCCATTCATAATGTTCAGGTGTCCAATGGATAGAATACGTATTATAAAAATCAGATAAAGGTTTTGAATATTTGTACATTTTAGCATTTTTATCATAAATGGGAATTCCGTTATAAAAGAAATTTGTTTGAATAATGTTTGTTTTGTTATCAGAGTTTTGTACAAATTCAAAATCAATTTCATCTTTGTTTTTCCCCATCAAAATAAATGAGGAAACTACATTTTTACCCTTTGCAACTCGCATTTTAACATCTACAGTTCCATAATGAAAATCATCTGCAATACTTAATCTAGTTCCAGTACTTGAATTATCCTTTTTTGTTAAAAACAAATTTATTAAACCACTTTGTTGACGGATATTATTAGAGTTGTAGTCTGCTAATAGTCCTTGTGTATTATATGGTTTTGTTTTATCGTATACAAATGGTGTACATTGGGTTTGTGTTTGTGCTAAGACAAACTTTGAAAAGTAAGTGGATATTATTGCATAATAATAAACGTTAAGCATTGTATTTATTTTTACAAATTGTTTATTATTATTCATTTTTATATAAACCGCAAATTCAATTTATTGTTGCAAAATTTTTTATTAACCTTAACCTAAAAATTTTTTAGATCGTTTAAAATCAAAGTTGTACTCTTGCATGACTTGTAAAATTTCAGATTGATAATCATCGTTCTTAATTTTTGCAAGTTTAATTGCATCATCCATAGTGATATTCAAATCTTTATAACATTCAATAATTAATTTAGCTTGTTGTTCAATATTTGCTTTTACCATTTGGTAATTGTAGGATAACTATGACTCTTTATATAGTTGGAGTGGCGCAGGTGGTGTTTTGATTAGGGTCCTTTGGGGGGTAGTGTCGCATAGGTGGCGTTTTGATTAGGGTCCTTTGGGGGGTAGTGTGGCATAGGTGGCGTTTTGATTAGGGTCCTTTGGGGGGTAGTGTGGCATAGGTGGCGTTTTGATTAGGCTCGGGGTCTCAAGTATAAAAGACGTGATAATTTCTGTAAATTATGTCTAATTGGCAACAAGAACTCACAGAACAAGGCTATTGTGTAATCAAAGTACTTTCTGAAAAAGAAGTTGAATATGGTAAGTCTCTTTTCCAAAATTGGTGGAATAGTAATAACATTGGTAAAAGACCTTTATCTTCACACGGGGTTATCAAACATTATAACGTAGGTCATACTGCTTTCGCTTGGTGGTGCAGAACAAGGCCAAGTATTCAAAAAATTTTCAAACAAATTTGGCAAACTGAAGATCTTATAGTATCTTATGATGGTGCTTGTTATTATCCATCTGGTTTAAAGAGGAAAACTGTAAATTGGCTTCACGTTGATCAAGAACCAAATGACTCAAGTTTCAAGTGTGTTCAGGGTTTTGTTTGTTTTACTGAAAATCAAAAATCAACACTTATGGTAGTTCCTAAAAGTCATCTTGAACATGAAAGTTATATGAAAACTCATAACTTGACTCATAACAAAGCTTGGCAAAAAGTTGATGTTCCTTTGGAAAGAGCTATTCACGTAAAAGTAAAACCAGGGGACTTGGTTCTCTGGGACTCAAGAGTATTTCATCAAAATAGTTATAGTCCAGAAGAACGTTTAGTCCAGTACGTTTGTTATCTTCCAAGATCATTAGCGAATAGTGCAAATTTAAAAAAACGTGAAAAATACTTTAACGAAAAAAGAACAACTTCTCATTGGCCTACTCCAGTTAGGGTAAATGGTTTGCAACCTCAAATTTTTGGTAAAAAAGAACTCCTTATTGATTATTCTAGTTTAATCAATACAGACAAAGAAATTTTTAAAGAATTAAGTCAAGAAATCAAGTGTTTAGTTTAATAAAATATCTTAAAATTGATATATCTTTTAAAAATCGTCAGAATCAAACGTAATTTTTCGTTCTTCTTCTGTAGTTCCTACATTTGATCTTTGATAACTTGTAACTGTATTTTCAAAAAAGTTAACTTTTTCATTTAAACTGATCATCTCCATAAATGGAAATGGATTTTGTGTATTGTAAATTTTGTTATATCCAAGTAAAACTAACCATCTATCAGCTACCATTTCAATATATTGAGTCATTAATTTACAATTCATACCAATTAATGAAACAGGTAAACTTTCTGTAATGAATTCCTTTTCAATCTCAACGGCTTCTCGGAAAATACTATGAACTGTGATTTCATCTAGACGATTTTCCAACATTTTATACAACTCGATTGCAAACTCTGCGTGGAGATTTTCATCACGACTTATAAAACTGTTAGCAGTACTAAGTCCTGGCATAAGACCTCTGCTTTTTAACCAATAAATAGCACAAAAACTTCCAGAAAAGAAAATCCCCTCGACACATACGAATGCAAGTAAACGTTGTGCAAAACTTGGTCTTTCTCTTGTTAAATAACTGAGAGCTTCAACCTGATTTTCAGATAACATACATTGATATTCATTGAGTCTTAATATAGAATTATAACCATTTATATATTCTTCAGGTATCATTTGTTGTAGTGTGGCTCCTTCTTCAATCCATTTAATAGCCCAGTCTGCTTTTCTTTTAACAGCTGGAATAGTTTCAACTGCATTAAATAATCTTGATTTTTCTTCAGTATTAAGGACATATGTATCTATTAATAAAGAATATGTTTCTCCATGGATTGCTTCTATCATCATTTGAACAGAATAAAATTGTCTTGCTTCTGGAATTTGTACTTCATTATAAAAATTGACAACTAAATTTTCATTTACTATTCCATCACTTGCTGCAAAAAATGCTAATATGTTTTTAATAAAATGCTTTTCATTTTCGTTTAATCGATTATTCCAATCTACTAAATCATCTGTTAATTTAACTTCCTCAGCTGTCCAAAACGTTGACAAATGTTGTTTATAAAACTTCCATAAATTATGATAATGAATTGGAAAAACAGTGTAACGAGAACTTCCTTGGTTTTTAATGACAGATTCCATTGTAAAATAAACGTTGTTACTATTAAAATTTATTTTTTTTTTATAGAATTTTTATAAATAAAAAACGTACATTTCGACTTTTTTTATTTATTTGTATACAGTAATAAACACCTTTATTATTTATGGTTTTATCTTTAAAAATAGTTGGTTATTACGAGCATAATAACTTTGGAGATGACCAATATAAATTATCAATGAATAAGTTGTTCAGCACTTATTTAAATAGTCAAGACTATGAAATTGATTTTTTAGATTGTGATAAAATTTATTTAACAACTTTTATGGATACTGATATAATCATCATTGGCGGTGGTGATATATTGAATCCATATTTTCTTAATAAAATAAATAGCAAATTTTCTGGAAAGCCTAATTTAATAATAGGTTTATCAGTTGGATTACCCTATCCAAAAATTCTTATAGAAACATCCTTACTCGAAATAATAGATTATATATTTATTAGAACAACTCAAGACTTGCAAATTTTTAACCAATACTTCCACTATGATAGAATTTATTATATACCTGATTTATCCTATTTGTTATCAAACAATTACACGTTTACAAAAAGTTTACAAGAATCTGAAAAAATAATAACTAACATGGATTTACAATATTCACAATTTGTTAAAGGATTACTATCTCAAACAAAAACTAACACTTTTTCACAAACTTATATAGATTACAGTAATATTTTAAAACGCTTTAAACAAAATGGTAAGGTTTTGGGTATATGTTTATCTAGACATTTTTATAATAAAAATTATACTAATGAATATAGTAAGATTTGTCAAGGATTAATAAAATTTATAAGACAATGTATAATTCGTGAAGAATATAATGTAGTTTTTATACCATTCAATACTAATTCTATAAACCCAAATGAAGATGATACAGTATTTGCACAAGATTTAATACAAAATTTAGGTGATGATGTATTAGATAACGTATTAAATATAACTAACAAATTATCAAATGATGAAATGAATGATTTATTTAGTCGTTTAGATTTATGTATACCTATGAGATTTCATTCTGTTTTATATTGTATATATAATTTTGTACCATTTGTATCGGTTTACACCACACGTAAAATTCACAATTTATTATTAGAAACAGAATGGAATTATCGTTATCGTCTCCAACTTAATGATAAATTAGTTCCTATAGATTTTGATCCAAATGTTTTATCAGAACAAATATTAAAATTAAGGATTTTCGATGAATTTAGACAAAATATTTATCACAAGTTATTACATATTAATACAAATTTGTTTGGTAAAATGTTTTTTAAAAACGTAAAAACGTTAATAGATATTATTTTATGTAGACGTAGTAGCAGTAAGGATTTAGATACGCAAGGTCGTATTACAAATGTTGATAGTATAATAACTAATACATATGATACAATTATAGAATTTGCAAAATCTCGTAGTTATGATAATTATAGAAGTATAACTGATACAGATACACGTGAAACTTTGGTTAGTATTATTAGTTATAATTTAATAGGATTAATTAATTCTGATTATAATTATGGAATGTCAAAAAAAATTTTTGATTTATCCAAAGATTATAATTATAAAGATGAATGGCGTTGGATCTTAAATGATTATATTAGTAAGGACAAACGTAATATTATTAGTAATCCTAATGGGTTATTTAACATGGAATATATGGACCAAATTGATTATTCTGGTGCTCATAGATCAGGATGGCAATATGTATATGAACATATAGAAGCCTTACATAATCGCGAAAGTGATGTTTTATTAGATTTATATGTTGATAGAACTTTTCATTGGAATAAAAATGTTAATAGTGAATTAAATTTGATTCCTTATAAACAACTCTGGATAGGATTTGTTCATCACACATTTGATACATCATTTAGTGATTATAATTGTAATAATTTGTTTAATTCACTAGATTTTGTAGAGTCATTAAAAACTTGTAAGGGGTTATTTGTTTTATCAAAATATCTTAAAAAACAATTTGATGAACGTTTAACTGAAATGGGAATTGATAATGTAAAAGTATTTGCCCTAGTTCATCCAACTGAAATTGATGTAAAACAATTTCAATATAAAAAATTTTTTGATAATAAAAATAAACGAGTTGCTCATATAGGTGGATGGTTACGCAATGTATATTCCTTTTATCATTTGACTTTACCAGAACAAATATGTTGTAAATACGGATTTTTTACAGGTAATAAAACAACTACGTTATACAAACATAAAAATGACAAGATTACCAAATATGCTCTTCGTGGTAAAAATATGAACAATTACTATCCACTATCTGGATTGATAGACAATATACGTTCAACCCTTGAATACACAGATACTGCTGCTAGAAACATAAGTCAAAACATAAGTCAAAACATAAGTCAAAACATAAGTCAAAATATAAGTCAAAACATATCGCAAAACATAAGTCAAAACATAAGTCAAAATATAAGTCAAAACATAAGTCAAAATATAAGTCAAAATATAAGTCAAAACATAAGTCAAAACATAAGTCAAAACATAAGTCAAAACATAAGTCAAAACATAATTCAAAACATAAGTCAAAACATAAGTCAGAATATAAGTCAAAATGAAAACGTTGTAATTTATAATAATTGGAGCAAGCATTTTTATGAGGATTTGAATAATAAGATATCTAGTGTAAATTTTATAGAATATTTGGATAATAATGCTTATGACGAACTAATGACTGAAAACCTTGTCTTTATAAATTTAGTTGATGCATCTGCGGTAAATACAATTATAGAATGTATAGTACGAACTACACCAATCATAGTAAATCGTCATCCAGCTGTTGTAGAATTATTAGGGGAGAATTACCCATTATATTTTAAAAATTCAGTTGATTACAACTCTATTAATATACAAATTCACAATATGATATCTGATGATAAACGAATACGTAAGGCACATAGATATTTAAAACATATGGATAAGACACGTTTTACGATTGGTAGTTTTGTAGAGGAATTTAAAAATATATTAATGAAATTATAATTGTAGGGTAATTTATTTTTGTATTAAAAAAATACAACAACCATTCCACAAACCACTTTTATTTTCATCATTTGGTTCATATAATTCTCTTTTATAAACAACATTTGCACCAACATAATTGAGACCTTTATACGTACCATTTCTAACAGATAGCCAATTCCAATCATCTATAATAATAATACAAATATTGTCTAGATGGTTCCAAAAATTAACTATAGATTTGAAATGGTCTTGTTCACTATGAGAACCATCGTATAAAAAGAAATTATAAGGAGAATATTTTAACATAGTATCTGTTTTAAGATGAAAACAATCTTGACTTATTATTTGTATATTTTCATAGTTAGTTTTATCTATGTATTTTGAAACATTTTTTATAAAAACAAATTTAGATCCCCCAAATTCCGACCAATTGTCTATAACAGTTGCGTTTAAATTATTTTTATACAAACTTGAAACAGTAGATGCACCTTTGCAACATCCTATTTCTAGGTAATTATTTTTTACAAAAGACTTTATATTAATAGAACATAAATTGTTATATAAATGCCGTGTAATAGTACCACACATACCCTCTATATTTAATATACCAGTAGTACATTTACTTTTACGCAAAAATGCGTCTTCTATAGAATTATCTATTTGTTGTATTAGAATATCGGTAACCATTACTTTATTATAATATAAAAATAATACGTATGTTTTATTATTATGTGAAATATTACGGTAAAATTAACGATAAATTAATTTCTATGTAATTATTATAAAATGTCTTATAACGTTGATGCTCAAGTTTTTGAAACACAGATTGTTATTGAGAATACTACTCAACCTGCAGGTGTAACGAGTGGTTCTATCATTAACAAAGGGTCACTTAGCACATTAGATACTTATGTCACTGGTCATACAGTTATCAATAATGTTAAAATCACACCTAATTTAAACGATATTATATATGAACAACAAGCTACCTTAGCAAATAATCAACAAACATACATTGATATTACTGATTTTTATTTTGATGATTCTATTTGTAATTCTTTTAAAGCACTTATTAATGTCACTGTATCTACAGGTGATGCTAAACACGCCGTATGGGAAATAAATGGTTTATATAAACCATCTGGATGGGTTATTACATCTAGCTTTACAGGTGATTTAACAGGCGTTCAATTTAGTATGGTAAATAAAGAAGGTGGTATTGGTCAGGTTCAATATCTTAATACAAATACATCTGGTACAACTATTATCAGATATAGAGCTACAACAACAGCTCCTCCAGGAACAACCCCATTAGACATTACATCTGGTGTAATCACAAATACATCCGGACCATTTATTACTAATAATTTAGTTTATGCAAATAGTACTAATACTTTGGCAACAACAGATATCGTATACAATTCTAACGTTTTACGAATTGGAGGTGCGTCCAGAATAGTAGGTGAAAGAGCTACAGATTTTGTTAATTTTTCTAATGGTGGGGCTATAACATCTATGGGAGATGCATCAGTAGCCAAAAGGATGATTGTTGGACAAAAAATTGGTATTGCCAATACTGATCCAGGTTATTCATTAGATATTTCTGGAGATATTAATTTTACTGGTAACTTTTATAAAAATGGAAGTCTTTATAGCGGATCTGAAATTTGGACAACAAATGGTACAAAAGTATTTTATACGGCTGGTAATATTGGTTTAGGGACAAGTGATCCTAATCATAAATTAGAAGTTGTAGGTGGTATAAAATCATCGTCTGGACTTACAACATCGTCAATTATTTCAACAAGTGTTACTTCTGGTAGTGTTTCATCTACAAATGTTATAGCAACAAACGGCACAGTCAGCAATGCATTAGTAACATCTTTATCATCAGGATCTGCTGTAGTATCTGGAAATGCAACCTTTGGATCTAATGTATTAGTTGCTGGACCAGTTTTACAAATTCCTACAGGTGATATTGCAACTAGACCAGCCGCTCCAAATGGTGGTTATATTCGTTATAATACAGAAACTAGTCAGTTTGAAGGTTATGGCCCTGGTAATGCTTGGGGATCCCTTGGAGGTGTAGTAGATATTGCACAAACTACAAAAGTATTAGCATCTGCAAATCCAAGTGTAACTGATGGTAATTTGTACTTTTATACAGTAGGAACAGAACGTGTTCGAATTAATAGTGCTGGTAATGTTGGTATTGGTACTACTTCACCAGGAGCTTTATTAGATGTTGCTGGTAGCTTAAATGCAACAAATGTTGTATCAACAAATGTTAGTACTGCTACATTAATTGCTAGTACTAGTTTGACAGCTACAAGTGCACAAATTACTAATCTTAATGTAACAACAGAAACAGTTGGTACAGCTTTAGCAACAAACGTTTCTGCAACAACAGTTACAGCTGGTACTTTATTGAATACCAATGCTGTTTCTACAAACGTTACTACTGCAACTTTGAATGCATCAACTGGTATTACAGCTGCCTCTGCTCAGATTACAAATGCTAACATTACAACACTTACAGCTGGTACTTTATTGAATACCAATGCTGTTTCTACAAACGTTACTACTGCAACTTTGAATGCATCAACTGGTATTACAGCTGCCTCTGCTCAGATTACAAATGCTAACATTACAACACTTACAGCTGGTACTTTATTGAATACCAATGCTGTTTCTACAAACGTTACTACTGCAACTTTGAATGCATCAACTGGTATTACAGCTGCCTCTGCTCAGATTACAAATGCTAACATTACAACACTTACAGCTGGTACTTTATTGAATACCAATGTTGTTTCTACAAATGTTACTACTGCAACTTTGAATGCGTCAACTGGTATTACAGCTGCTTCAGCTCAAATTACAAATGTAAATGCAACAAATTCAACAGTGACTAATATTCTAGCAACAGCTATTTCTGGTGCTAATATGAGATTGTCAGGTGACTTGGTAATTGGTGGTACTCTTACAACAGTTAATATTACAGCAACAAATATTAGTGAAACTAATGTCTCTGCTGGTACAGTATATGCAACACGTGTAGATGCAACAAATAGTACAATTACTAATGCTGTTCATACTTCATTAAGTTCAGGCTCAATTTCTGCAACAAATGTTATTGCAACAAATTCCACAATTGGTACATTTGCAGCATTAGGCGGTACAATTGGTGGAAATGTTATTCCAAGTGCAGATATTACATATAGTTTAGGTTCAGCAACAAATAGATGGAAAGATATTTGGTTGGCAAGTGGAACTTTGTATTTAGGTGATAAACCACTCTCCCTAACAGGTGATACCTTTACATTAGAAAAAATGAGTGTTACATCTACAGTCGATGCTTCAAGTGTAACAACTGGTGCATTATTAGTATCTGGTGGTATGGGTGTAAATGGTAAAATTTATTCAACTCAAATACACGCATCATCTGGAACCGTAGGTTCATTTGTTTCTACAAATGTTACAACAGCAACTTTAAATGCTTCAACCGGTATTACAGCTGGAAGTGCTCAAATTACTAACCTTAATGTAACAACTGTTACTGCCGCAACCCTATTAAACACTAATGCTGTTTCTACAAATGTTAGTACTGCCACATTAGTTGCTAGTACCGGTATTACATCTGCAAGTGCTCAAATTACTAATGCTAATGTAACTACACAAACAGTTGGATCAGCTTTGGTTACTAACCTTAATGTAACAACTGTTACTGCTGCAACCCTATTAAACACTAATGCTGTTTCTACAAATGTTAGTACTGCCACATTAGTTGCTAGTACAGGTATTACAGCTGGAAGTTCTCAAATTACTAACCTTAATGTAACAACTGTTACTGTTGCAACCCTATTAAACACTAATGCTGTTTCTACAAATGTTAGTACTGCTACATTAGTTGCTAGTACCGGTATTACGGCTGCAAGTGCTCAAATTACTAATGCTAATGTAACTACACAAACAGTTGGAACAGCTTTGGTTACTAACCTTAATGCAACAACTGTTACTGCTGCTACCCTATTAAACACTAATGCTGTTTCTACAAATGTTAGTACTGCCACATTAGTTGCTAGTACCGGTATTACAGCTGCAAGTGCTCAAATTACTAATGCTAATGTAACTACACAAACAGTTGGATCAGCTTTGGTTACTAACCTTAATGCAACAACTGTTACTGCAGCAACATCTAGAATCACTACAAGTTTAGTAGCTATTGGAAACTCCAATACAGTTGGATCAATTTACACAACAGGTGGAAATGTGGGTGTAGGCACAGTTACTCCTGGTTATACATTAGATGTGAATGGTAATGGTAGATTTGTTAATGGTTTAACAATAGCTACAGGTCAACCAGGTATTTTTACAAATAAAACAATTACGTCTAATACAAATTTTGGTTTAATTTACTGCTCAGATAGACCAACAATAGGAAATTTGGGAAGTCATTTGTTTTGCAATTCAAATGCATCAGTATCGTATGTAACTATAGATGGTCCTAATTATACGTTAGACGTTAGTGGTACTGGTAATTTTTCAGATACGATTTATGGTAAAGCAAGTAGTTTTGCACTTATATTTGGTCAAGGATGTGCAGTTCAATCACTTGGAGTAAATAATCGTGATGCAGGTATTTATAGTTGGGGTGGTTATGGATTAACAATTGCACAAGCTAATGGATTCATAGGTATTGGAACAACTTCTCCAGCAAATAACCTTGATGTATCTGGAACTGCAAGAATAACCACGTCACTTACAACAGGTGCAGTGTATGCAACAAATAGTACAATGACAAACATTGTTTCTACAAACTTTACAACCTCAAGTGCCCAAATTACAAACTTGAATGTTACAACTGAAACTGTTGGTACTTTACGAGCAACAAGTATAATTGGTACAACTATAAGTGCTGGTACAGCAGCAGCAACTACATATACTGGTGGATCCATGAGTTTAAGTGGAGATTTGGTTATTGGTGGAACCATTACAACAGTGAACATTACAACTACAAATGTTGTTGATACTAATATTTCAACTGGTACATTAACATCTACTAATATTACATCAACAAATGCAAGTGCAGCAACCCTTAACTTGTCTACAGGTATTACATCTGCCAGTGCCCAAATCACTAACATTAATACAACAACTATCACTGCTGCAACGTTATTGAACACTACAAACTTAGTAGCTATCGGTAGTTCAAATACCATTGGTAACATCTTTACTACAGCTGGTAGTGTAGGTATTGGTACAACAAGTCCAGCTACAGACAATGGTTCTAGATTAAGCGTAATGGGGTCTGCATATGATGGAGGTGCAGGTATTTTAAGATTATATCCATCTTCATATGGTAGTAGAGCGGTTATGGGATTTATGTCAGGTCAGTCATCTGGAAGTTATTGGATGTTAGGTAGACAGAATTTAACTGAATTTGCCCTAAGTCTTTCAAGTGGAACAGCTGGTATGTATTTCTTTTCAGATGGAAGTGTAAGTTGTGGTCCATTAACGACGTCAGGATTAACAACTGGTACAATATTAGCTACAACAAGTATAAGTTCAGGTGCAGTAAACGCAACAAATAGTACAGTGACAAATGTTGTAGCAACAACAGAGACAGTTGGTACATCCCGAATCACAACAAGTTTGTTGGCTTTAGGAAATTCAAATACTTTGGGTAACATATTTACTACAGCTGGTAATGTAGGTATAGGTACGACAGTTCCAGTTGCACCTCTTCATGTTGTAGGAACAACAAGTGCAACATCAACAACTGCAGGTGGTATATTTATGGGTACATTCACAGATAACAATACATTTATACAATTGAATTCTACTACTGGAAGTTACATTGATTTCTCTGGTAATAATAACGACTATTTAGCTAGAATTATATATACTAACTCTATTAATGCTTTGGATTTCTGTACAAATAGTGCAACTGTTGCTAGAATGGATAGTGCTGGTAGTTTAACAATGGTTGGTGATATTACTGCTTTCGGAAGTATTTCTGATAGACGTCTAAAAGATAATATAGTAAATATCCCATTAGATATTGCTTTTAATAAAGTAAAGAATCTTAGACCAGTAACATTTACTTGGCGAGATACTATTCAAAATAAAGCACGAAGAGGTACATCTGATGCTGGTTTTATTGCTCAAGAAGTTGAAGAAGTAGTTGAATATGCTGTGGGAGAGTTTGACGATATCATATCTGGTGAAAGATATAAGAAATTAAATCACGAACGTATAATTCCATATTTGGTAGGTGCTGTTCAACTTTTACAACAAAAAGTTCAAGATCTTGAAAGTCGATTAGCATAAACTAAATTGATACATTTTTTAATTACAATTTTATTAATAATAAAATTTTAACAAACGTCTTCAACATATCATTTATATAAAGTATTTTATACATTTTTATATATTTTTGTGATTTTTCAACAACAAAAAAATAATATTGTATTATAAGTAAGTAGTAACATATGTCATCAAGGAAAATTATTGATATAGCAAATTCTTTAGATTTTGTGAGGGATTACAATGTTAGTGGTATATCTGGTAATAATGCTAGGATAAGTACAAGTGATAATGGACAATTGTATTTATATTCTGAACAGGCTTCAACAAATTCAACAACTGCAACTGTAGTTTTATACAATGGTGGATTGAGTATTTCAAATACAAATAATTCTACTAGTTATACATCAGGTGGTGCCCTTACAATACGAGGTGGGAGTGCTATAGAAAAAAATTTATATATTGGAGAAAGTTTGTATGTAGCAACAAATATTAGTTCATCAACGTTAAATGTATCTGGATTAACATCAGGTAATATAAATTTCACTGGTAATTTATACCAAAATGGATCACTTTATATAAGTTCACAATGGAAAACAGGTACAGGTGGTAATCTTAGTTATACTGATGGTAATGTAGGTATTAATACAACTGCACCTGGTTATACATTAGATGTTAATGGTACAACAAGATCTGTTAATATTATGTCAACAAATGTTACAACTAATACTATAAATGCAACTGGTATTACAGCAGGTAATATTAATTTTACTGGTAATTTATATCAAAATGGTTCAGTTTATATAAGTTCGCAATGGACTACAGGAATAGGAGGTAATCTTACATATATAGATGGTAATGTCGGTATAGGAACAACTTCTCCAACAAATACGTTAACTATTAATGGCAGTTTAAGTGTTTCTGGAAGTCCTGATATTTCATCTATTGTAGCTTCAAGAAATGGTAATGTAGTATCTATAAAAAATGCATTGGCAACCGGGAATTCATCTATAGAATTCCAATCAACATCTGGTAGTGCTAAGATGTATATAGGATTCGCAAATGCAAGTAGTTCAATAACAAATTTTATAGGTGCAAGTTACATATTAAGTGAAAATGCAACATCAATAAAAATAGCAGCTGGCAATAAAACTGCTGTACCAGTTATAATAAATGCAAGTGATAATTCTGTTTCTATAACTACCACAACAGATGCTAGTGATATATACTCCGGTTCATTAAAAGTATCTGGTGGAGCTGGTATAGCAAATAGTTTGTATGTGGGAGATGATGCTCATATTAATAGAGATTTGTATGTTAATGGTGCTATTAATGGTGCTGCTGCTAGTTCTAGTACATTTGCATATTTGACCTTAACCGCAACTGATGATGCAATGAATTTGAGTACTGGATCACTTATTACATTTGGCGGTATTACAATTCAATCAACAGCCGATGCAACTACAGTATGTAATGGTGGTAGTTTTTTAACAGATGGTGGAGCAAGTATTGGAAAAACATTGTATGTAGGTCAAAAAATAATCACAGATCTGGTAAGTGCTTCAAATTTACAAACTGACAATGTAACAATAGGTAGTTTATTAGCAACAAATGTTAACCTTGGTATTTTTAGTATGTTTTCAGGATCTTTTATACCTACTAATAGTAATGTGTCACCATCTAATGTAACAGGGTTAATGTTCGATAATACATATATAAGATCATTTACTGTAACATTATCTGCTAATATAACAGCAACAACAAGTTTATATGAAACATTTGTATTAGAAGGTGTACAACTAGATTCTGGCTGGGATTTATATGTTAGTAGTTATGGTGATTCTACTGATATAACTTTTTCAATTACAAATAGTGGTAATATACAATATACTACACCTAATTATCCAGGTTTTATAAATGCTATTTTTAGATTTCAAGTCTCTCAAATAAATAAAACTGGTTCTTACTCTTATCCTGGTATAGGTGTAACACAAGCAACACTTATAGCTAATACTTTACAATTATTAAATACACAAGATTCAGTTTCTGGTGTTAATAATGGTAGTTTATATGTTATGGGTGGATGTACAATATCTAAAACAATGTTTAGTAATAATATTACAACAGGTGATTTACGTGCAAGCTATGCTACATTAGGTAATTTGGTTATAAATAGTAATTTGACCGTTGCAGGAACAATAACTACTCTAAATATTACAACTACAAATTTAGTTGATACTAATATATCTTGTGGAACATTACGTTCAAGTGATATTATTGCAACAAACTTTAGTACAGGTGATATTATTGCAACAAATAGTACAATTACAAACGTTGTAGCAACAACAGAAACAGTTGGTACATCTAGAATAACAACAAGTTTAGTAGCTCTTGGTAATTCAAATACTTTAGGATCGATTTACACTAAAGATGGTAATGTTGGTATAGGTACAACTAGTCCTATTACTAAATTACACGTGTTAAATACAGGTAGTGTTCAATTTTTATTACAAAATACATTACAAGATACAACTTCTACTGCATCAAGTACAAAAATATATTCACACTCGGATGGAAAAACATATTTTCAAACAAGTGGTGATATAATTCTAGGATCTGCTATCGATTCAGCAAATTTAAGAAATATGTATTTAACTACAGGTGGAAATGTAGGTATCGGAACAACTGTTCCGGTTGCACCTCTTCACGTTATAGGAACAACAAGTGCAACATCAACAACTGTAGGTGGTATATTTATGGGTACATTCACAGATAACAATACATTTATACAATTAAATTCTACAACTGGAAGTTATATTGATTTCTCTGGTAATAATAATGATTACTTAGGTAGAATTCTTTATACAAACTCTATTAATGCTTTAGATTTTTATACAAATAGTGGAACTGTTGCTCGAATGGATAGTACTGGTAGTTTAACTATAACAGGTGATTTTGCAGCATTTACAAGTATATCAGATGCTAGATTAAAAACTAATGTAGTTTCAATAAATGGCGAATCTTCATTAGATATAATAAATACACTAAATCCAGTTACATTCGATTGGCGTGATGATATATTTAATGAATCTGCTAGAGGTCAATCAGATGTAGGATTTATTGCTCAAGAAGTTGAATCTGTTATTCCATATGCGGTAAGTAGTTATTCTGAAGTAAATTCAGGAGAAATTTATAAACGAATGAAACATGAAAGAATTATTCCATATTTAACATCAGCTATACAAACTTTAGATACAGAAAGAATTAAACAAAACATGGAAATACAAAGACTAACAAATATAATTGAACATTTGAATAATAGATTGTCAAATATAGAAAGCTATTCAATGTTGTAATTTAATATTTAATTATTGTTAAATATTAAATTTTATTTATCAAGTATAATTAATATATGTCGTTATCGAAAAGAATTTTATATGACCTGAATGTCACAGGTGGTAGGTTATTAAGTAATGATATGAACATTGGTTCAGGAACAGTTTCAAATATATATATAGGTAATGTTTCTGGTGGTTCTATAATTTTGAGTGGAGATTTATCTATTGGGGGTACACTTACTACAGTAAATATAACTACAACTAATATTAGCGAAACAAATGTATCAGCTGCTAGTGTTGTTGCAACAAATGTTAATATAACAAATGTAACTGTTTCAAATATTAGAAATACAAATATTGTTTCTACAAATATCTGTTCTGGTTCGGTAATTGTATCAGGAAACTCTACATTTGGATCTAATGTTGTTGTAGCTGGTCCAGTTTTACAAATTCCTACTGGTAATATTGCAACTAGACCAGCTGCAAATATGGGTTATATTAGGTATAATACAGAAACTAGCCAGTTTGAAGGTTATGGACCTGGGAATGCTTGGGGATCCCTTGGAGGTGTAGTAGATATTGCACAAACTACAAAAGTATTAGCATCTGCAAATCCAAGTACTACCGATGGTAATCTTTACTTTTATACAGTAGGATCAGAACGTGTTAGAATTAATAGTGTAGGTAATGTTGGTATTGGAACAACTGCTCCAACAAATACATTAGATGTATCTGGAACTGCACGAATAACCACATCAGTTACAACAGGTGCAGTATATGCAACAAATAGTACAATTACAAATCTTAATGCAACTACAGTAACAGTTGCAACCATGTTAAATACAAATGCTGTTTCTACAAATGTTAGTACTGCTACATTGGTTGCTAGTACAGGTATTACAGCTGCAACTGCACAAATAACTAACCTTAATGTAACAACTGTTACTGCTGCAACCATGTTAAATACAAATGCTGTTTCTACAAATGTTAGTACTGCTACATTAGTTGCTAGTACAGGTATTACAGCTGCAAGTGCTCAAATTACTAACCTTAATGCAACAACTGTTACTGCTGCTACCCTATTAAATACTAATGCTGTTTCTACAAATGTTAGTACTGCTACATTAGTTGCTAGTACCGGTATTACAGCTGCAAGTGCTCAAATTACTAACCTTAATGTAACTACACAAACAGTTGGATCAGCTTTGGTTACTAACCTTAATGCAACAACTATTACTACAGCAACATCTAGAATCACTACAAGTTTAGTAGCTATTGGAAACTCCAATACAGTTGGATCAATTTACACAACAGGTGGAAATGTGGGTGTAGGCACAGTTACTCCTGGTTATACGTTAGACGTTAGTGGTACTGGTAATTTTTCAGATACGATTTATGGTAAATCAAGTGGTTTTGCACTTGTATTTGGACAAGCATGTGCAGTTCAATCACTTGGATTAAATAATCGTGATGTAGGTATTTATAGTTGGGGTGGTTATGGATTAACAGTTGCGCAAGCTAATGGATTCATAGGTATTGGAACAACTTCTCCAGCAAATAACCTTGATGTATCTGGAACTGCAAGAATAACCACGTCACTTACAACAGGTGCAGTATATGCAACAAATAGTACAATGACAAACATTGTTTCTACAAACATTACAACCTCAAGTGCCCAAATTACAAATCTTAATGTAACAACTGTTACTGCTGCTACCCTGTTAAATACAAATATTGTTTCGACAAATGTTAGTACAGCTACATTGGTTGCTAGTACAGGTATAACAGCTGCCAGTTCACAAATTACAAACTTGAATGTGACAACCCAAACACTTGGAACATCTAGGATAACTACAAGTTTATTAGCTATAGGTAATTCAAATACACTAGGTAACATTTTTACAACAGGAGGTAATGTAGGTATAAATATAAAAACTCCTGGATATCATCTTGATGTTAATGGTAACGTTCACGTTAATGCAAATTTGTATGTAGATGGTCTTATTTCTGGAGGAACTGATACTGGGAGTACTTTTGCTTATCTTACCTTAACATCATCTGATGATGCTATAAACTTGAGTACTGGTAGTTTAGTAACGTATGGTGGTATAACCCTTCAGTCACCAACAGATGCAACATCTATAACAAATGGTGGGAGTTTTTTGACAGATGGAGGTGCAAGTATTGGTAAAAGTTTATTTGTAGGTGGACCAATTATGAAAATTCCTATAGGAACAACTGCGGCTAGACCAAGTCCAGCAGATCTTGGTTACATTCGTTATAATTCAACCACGAGTCAATTTGAAGGATATGGACCTGGTAATGCTTGGGGGTCATTAGGTGGTGTAGTTGATATTGCGCAAACTACAAAAATTCTTGCATCAGCAAATCCAAGTAGTACTGATGGCAATCTTTATTTTTATACAGTAGGATCAGAACGTGTTAGAATTAATAGTGTAGGTAATGTTGGTATTGGAACAACTGCTCCAACAAATACATTAGATGTAACTGGTACAGCTAGAATAACTACATCTATTACTACAGGTGCCATTTACTCTACAAATAGTACAATTACAAATTCTGTAGCAACAACATTTTCCGCCGGAACTGCTATAGCAACCGTTTATACAGGTGGGTCAATGAGTTTAAGTGGTTCAGTTAATGCTTTAACAGGTACAGTTGGAACATTTTTAGCAACAACCGTTTCAGCTGGAACTGCTGTAGCAACCGTTTACACAGGTGGATCCATGAGTTTAAGTGGAAATTTAGCTATTGCGGGAACTCTTACTACTGTAAACATTACCACCACAAATTTAGTAAATACAAACGTTTCTGTAGGTAACATAACAGCAACAAACATTACAACAGCAACTTTGAATGCATCAACTGGTATTACTACTGCCAGTGCTCAAATTACAAATGCAAACGTTACTACACTTACAACAGCAACCCTTTTAAATACTAACCAAAATTCAACAAACATTACAACAGCAACCTTAAATGCTTCTACTGGTATTACAACTGCTAGTGCCCAAATCACTAACATTAATACAACAACTATCACTGCTGCAACGTTATTGAACACTACAAACTTAGTAGCTATCGGTAGTTCAAATACTATTGGTAACATCTTTACTACAGCTGGTAGTGTAGGTATTGGTACAACAAGTCCAGCTACAGACAATGGTTCTAGATTAAGCGTAATGGGGTCTGCATATGATGGAGGTGCAGGTATTTTAAGATTATATCCATCTTCATATGGTAGTAGAGCGGTTATGGGATTTATGTCAGGTCAGTCATCTGGAAGTTATTGGATGTTAGGTAGACAGAATTTAACTGAATTTGCTCTAAGTCTTTCAAGTGGAACAGCTGGTATGTATTTCTTTTCAGATGGAAGTGTAAGTTGTGGTCCATTAACGACGTCAGGATTAACAACTGGTACAATTTTATCAACAATAGTTACTGCAGCAACATCTAGAATCACTACAAGTTTAGTAGCTATTGGAAACACAAATACAGTTGGATCAATTTACACAACAGGTGGAAATGTGGGTATAGGCACAGTTACTCCTGGTTATACGTTAGACGTTAGTGGTACTGGTAATTTTTCAGATACGATTTATGGTAAATCAAGTGGTTTTGCACTTGTATTTGGACAAGCATGTGCAGTTCAATCACTTGGAGTAAATAATCGTGATGTAGGTATTTATAGTTGGGGTGGTTATGGATTAACAGTTGCACAAGCTAATGGTTTCATAGGTATTGGAACAACTTCTCCAGCAAATAACCTTGATGTATCTGGAACTGCAAGAATAACCACGTCACTTACAACAGGTGCAGTAAACGCAACAAATAGTACAATAACAAATGTTGTAGCAACAACAGAGACAGTTGGTACATCCCGAATCACAACAAGTTTAGTAGCTATTGGAAACACAAATACAGTTGGATCAATTTACACAACAGGTGGAAATGTGGGTATCAGTACTATTAGTCCAAGTTCTAAATTTCACGTACACGCTTCAGATTTCCCAAATATAAAATTGACAACAGATAATATTTATGTAAATGCAATTGAATTGGATAGTACTAATAAGACAGGTGGTGTAAATTGGAGAGTTTTGAGTTCGCATCAAAGTGCAAGTGAAGGACAGGGTAAATTTGTTATACAACAAGTTTCTGGTGGTCTTTATCCATTTTCTATCACTTCAACTGGTAATGTGGGTATTTCCACAATAAATCCAGCAAATAACCTTGATGTTACTGGAACTGCCAGAATTACAACTAGTTTAACTACTGGTGCCGTTTACGCTACAAACAGTACAGTTACAAATGCAGTAGCAACAACAGTTTCTGCCAGTACTGCTGTCGCAACAACCATTTCAGCCGGTACTGCTGTAGCAACAACATTTACTGGTGGAAGTATAGGATTAACAGGTGCAGCAAATGCAGTAACTGGTACAATTGGAACATTTGTAACAACAACAGTTTCTGCCAGTACTGCTGTCGCAACAACTTATACTGGTGGCTCAATGAGTTTAAGTGGTAATTTAGCTATTGGGGGTACACTTACCACAGTTAATATCACAACAACAAACATTAGTGAAACAAATGTATCTGCAGGTACAGTATCGGCTACAAATATTGGTGTAACAACACAAACAGTTGGTACATCCAGAATCACAACAAGTTTATTGGCAATTGGGAACTCAAATACAATTGGATCAATTTACACTACAGGTGGAAATGTGGGTATAGGAACTACAGTTCCAGGTTATACATTAGAAGTTAATGGTACAGCTAGAGTTGCTAATGGATTATATGTTGGAAGTGCAAACAGTATGGGTACTATTTATATGGGTGGTGGTTCAGCTGGTGATAGTGGTTTCGATATGTCAGTTATAGAAACCAGACAGTATGCACTTAGTGAAAATTCAGAAATGGTATTGTTTAAGGGTAACGATCCAAGTGGTGCTTCTGGTCCAGATAGAATTCGTTTACGTGCAGGTGGAATAGCATTTGATACTTACAGTGCAGCTACAACAGATAGGACAGCTGAGAGTATCCGTATGTATATAACAGATACGGGTAATGTAGGTATAGGTACGACAAGTCCATCTGCATTGCTTCAATTAAATACGGGTGGTACAGTATTAATGCAATTGAATACAGCAGGTAGATTATCTGTTTTGGATGATGTGATAGCGTTTGCAAGTTTTTCAGATAGTCGTTTAAAGACGGATATCCAAACAGTATCGGAAACGGATGCTGTAGATGTAGTGAATGCATTAAGACCAGTGACGTTTAAATGGCGTGATACGATATCAAATGTTGGTAAGCGAGGTGTATTAGATATAGGTTTTATAGCTCAAGAAGTAGAGGCAGTTGCGCCATATACAGTGGAAGAATTTCAGGATATGGCAGATAGTACAGCGTACAAGCGTATAAAGCACGAGCGTTTATTACCATATTTAGTAGGTACAATACAGCATTTAACAAGAGCCTTAAATGATTTGAAATCTGAATTTGAAGAGTTTAAAAAATCATTGTAATTGAAAAATCTACTATGAAAATTAAAAAAAATCGAAAAGAATTTAAAAGTACAGATTATTTAAGTATAAACTGATAATTATGTTGTTCAGATTTGATTTACCTAGTTCATTTAATAGAGATGATTTGGAAATTGTTTTAAAAACAGATAATAAACCTGAAAGTCCTTTAGAATGTTATGGGTATAATGATAAATTAAATGTTTGTAGAAATAAAATTGATAGTATAGACAGTGAAAGTTGGAAAAAAGTGCGTTGGTATATAAATGTATATGATTTTCAAGTAAAAGATCCTATTATTAATCGTGCATTTTACAAATACTGGGAAATTATTAATGAATTTGAAATTTTTGAGGATTATGATGAAAATGAAATTGTTTTACATTGTGCTGAAGCACCTGGTGGTTTTATTCAAGGAACAAATATTTATTTACAAATAGATAGAATAGTTCAACCAGTAAAGATGGAAAATAAGCCAGAAGTGACAAGTGATGGTTTTACGGTTGTAAAAAGACGTAAGAATCGTCGTTTTGATAATTATAGAATTTATACTATTTCATTGAACAAGGATTTACCACAATATAAAAATTATAATTTGCCAAGTTATAACAAAAATATTTTAAACAAGCATTTATGTATAACGTATGGAAAAGACAACACGGGAGATATAAATAATGTGGAAAATGTAGAATATATTAAAAATGCATCAAAAAAGCCATTTTATTTAGTTACAGCAGATGGTGGTTTTGATGAAGGTACTGATTTTAATCATAAGGAACAATTGCATTATCAGTTAATTTTAAATGAAATTTTTGCAGCATTAAGTATGCAAAAAGTAGGAGGTCATTTTATATTGAAAATGTTTGATATTTTAACTGAAACAAGTGTTCATTTGTTATATTTATTATTTTTATTTTATGACGAAGTTTATATATATAAACCAAAAACTAGTAGACCTACAAATTCTGAAAAATATGTAATTTGTAAGTATTTTAAAGATGACGAGATAAATAGAAACATTGTATTGAACAAGTTACAGAAATTATCAATTGATATTTCTAAAGCTAATTCTAAATTTGTATCATTTCAGTTATTTAGTGTTATTCCAGAAGAATTTATTAAAAAGATTTCTTATATAAATACTTCATTATTGGATAAACAATGTTTACATTTGGAAAATGCTATTGAATTTTGTAATGATCCGAAATTTATTGAGGAATACGATGGAAGATTAGATGAATCTTTAGAAAGACGTAGAGAAGTTTTTCGTGCATGGGAGGAAAGTTATAATTTGAATTCTTATGTGTAAATATTAATACAAAATGAAATAATAAATATATTATAATATATATTTACTACGTATTTTGTATTGTATTTTGTTATTCTGTTTGTCCCATAATGTTGTCTATATTACTGATGTTTCGATTAATATCTCCAACTGTGATCTTTGTATTAGTAATAAATAGTTTTACGTAATAATAAAATTGGAAACAATTTATAACGAATAGTAATACAAGTATAGCCATAATAGTATACAAATATGGTTTTATATTGTCAAATGCGATATTTGTAATATTATTTATAATACTTTCTATACGTCTTTTATTTTTTTCCTTTTCGCATTCTTTAAAAATAATACTGATTGTTTCGCTAGTAAGATCTCCTATAACAGATTTCATAGTTAATATAAGTGAATTATTTTGGTTTAGAATTATACCGCAATGTTTTAATAAAAAAATAAAAAAATAATGTGTGTGTTCATTAGGAGGTTTTTTTTTATAAAGATAAATTAAAAATGTCAGAACAAGAACCAACTGTTATTACTTTAGATAATCAAAATTCAGTTCAAATTTTAGCTCAATACATTGAAGTAGCACAACAAAAGGGTGCTTATTTACTTAATGAGGCTGAAATTTTAAAACGTGCAATGGATGTTTTGATGAACAATGTACCAGATAAAGAAATCGATGCAAATATGGCCAAACAATTGTTAATTCAAGGTGTTAATAAGGGTCAGCGTCATGGTTCGTATACATTAAATGATGCTGCTTTATTAAGTAAAGTTGTATTATTTGTTGCACAAGGAAATGAAGCTGCTCAAGTACAGTCAGCTCCATCTGGACAATCTAGTAATTCTGCAACAACAAATGTGCAAAGTGTTTCTGAATCCGTAGATACAGATGATTTATCAGATTTAGCTGATCCTATTCCACTAAAACCAAAGGAAGTTTAATTATGTAATAGTATTTTATTTTAGTGTATTTTTAATTAAGTTTATTTAAAAATATATAAAATTAATGCATAATGTTTCTTGGTTTAAACATTAACTATTATATTATGTATATGAAAAAAGAATTATTTGGTGGTTTTGTGTTTGTTGGAATTGTTTTTGGAGTAAATTATATGTTAAAACATTTTTTAGATGACAATAACCATAATGAAAATGACGATAAAAAGTTGGATTGTGATAAAAAACACGATGTAGTAATGGAAAAATTGACTGATAATATGTATTTGCACGATGATTTGCCGGATGATTTGCCAGATGATTTGCCAAATGATTTGCCGGATGATTTGCCAGATGATTTGCCAAATGATTTGCCGGATGATTTGCCGGATGATTTGCCGGATGATTTGCCGGATGATTTGCCGGATGATTTGCCGGATGAAGTTATCTCTGTAACTAATTTGCCACAAAATATTACTGAAACTGGACAAAATATATTAGCAGATGACATTGATAGTCATGATGGAACTATAAAATTATTAGATTCTGTTTTACCAATGGTAGATGTTTTGGAAACAAAATTAAAGGATGACATTGTTTTAATTCAGCAAATATTGGAGAAAAAACAACATTTGATAAATTTGAATGCGAGATTATTTGAAATAAAAGAAAAACTACAAGATTTGAAAAATGAGTTAGTTAAATAAATTAGTTATATAGTTTTACATAACTTTAACACGGTAACTTCCGTTGTAATTTGTTCCTGTTTTGTTTAAAAGTATACCAGAGTTTTGTGGCCAAGTTATTTTTAAAAATACATTTGTTCCAAGACCAGGTGATGCTACAGTTCTAACAATGTGAGCTTGTTGTGTACTTTCACTTTTAGTAACGTGGAAAATTCCAGAGGGTCCATTAAATACAAGATTACTTATTGTTATAACATAACTTCCCCTTACATAATTAGAAATAGTAGTGGTATTTGTATTTGTGAGTGTTACATTAGAAATCACTATATCTAAATTGTCAACATATTGCTTTGTTGCTGCGTCTTGTGGATTTATTGGATCGGCGACATTAGTAATATTTTGCAACGATCCGGCAGAATTTAACATATCAATAGAACTTTTAGAAATATTACAGTTTCCTATAGTTGAATTTATTATATTGATATTTTGTCCTTGACCTCCATCTATAAAGACATTACCTTCTAAACACACAGACATATTGTGTTAATACTAATTTTAAGATGTAAAAAATATTTTAAAATTACACGTACGTATTACATTTATTGGTAAGATTAAAAAATGAATTTTTTATGAAATAATATAAATTTATATAAAACCAATGTCGTTTTTAAACAAAAGTGTAAAGTATTCTCAAACCGAGTTTTTAAAGTCAACAATTTTAGCACCTTTATTGGTTTCTTATAATGATTTTTTGATTAAAAAAGATAATAAATTTGACATTAATTTAGATGTCAATACAGGAATTTCTTATGATTATCTTATTCCTAATAATAATAAGAAATATTATCTTTTGATTACAAAAAAGGGTTTATTAGAAAAGACTAAAGATTCAAATTTGAAAACAAGAGATTCTAACCCGTATAACATTTTGTATTTATTTCCAGATCAATATAATTCAGAAAATGATAATTGTTCAGATTTTTATATGGAAATTGATCAAGTTTTTAATGATGAAATCCTATTTGAAGGTTACTTGTATAAGGATGATAATAAATATCGATACTTGTTGACTGATATTTTAGTAAAAAACAAACATATAATTGATGTATCATTTGAATTACGTTATACATTATTGAATGAAATTATTAAATCTATACGAATGGAATGTTTAAAGGAAATGAACAATCATATGACAATAGGTATTCATCCGATATTTGATATGGAAAATGTATGTTTTGTTAAAATTTTCAAAAACAATTTTATATATAAGGATCAAATTACTGCAATAGAACATGTTTCTAAATTTATAAAAAACAGATATGTTGATACAATTAAAAGTTCTGATGTAAAAAGAATTGAAATTGGATTATATACTGATGTTTATAATGTGTATAATTCAGATACTAATAATTCAGAAGGAATTTTATATATTAAAGGTATAGTAGAATCAAAAAAGTTAAGGGAGTTGTTTAGGGATACAAAAACAACAACATTACAGTGTTCTTGGAATACTAAATTTTCTAAATGGCAACCTATTTTTTAATTTAAAAATATTTTTTTTAAACTGTAAAATGAGCAATGATAATAATGAGCAAACATCAATAACATTCTACATATCTATAATAAGTGGATTTTTATTAACAATTAGTGAAATATTACCTTATATTAGAACTGTTAAAGCAAATGGTATAATTCATTCAATTACGAATTTTTTAATTGAAAAATCAATAGTAAGTGACGAAAATACACAAAATACAGATCACAATGAAGAAACACAACCACTATTAAATAATAGTCAAGTTTTAGATAAAAGACAATCTACTACAACTCATTTATTGAGTGAAGTTTCAAATGTAACTATTACTTCACAGAGTGTAAACTTTACGTTTCATTCACCAAATGTGAAATTGGACTTTAATGAATCGAGTAATTAAAAAAAAACTGAATTTAAAAAATTATATTTTAGAATTACTAAAAGGCTAAAATATGAAGGCAGTTAAGTATTGCAAATATAATCGTTGTAAAAATTATAAAAAGCGTGATAATACATACTGTTATGTACACGATAGACGTGTAAATGGTATTTCTAATGGATATATAAAAAATGTACTTTCAATAATGTTTTTGATTACACTTATGTCAAGTATGTATATGTATGTGTATGTTGAAGATGTTAGCATATATGTTAATAAAACATTGTTTGAATATAAACAATTAATACAACAATGCAGATACAGTATATATCTAAATAACTATGATAAACATATATACGAATATGTATCTGATACTGTTACTAATGTATCTGAAACGTGTATTCGAGTATATAATGAATTAGTTTCTCACTAATTTTTTGCGTTAGCTAGTAGAGTTTAAGGTAGTAGGGTTTTAGGTAGTAGGATTTTGTAGTAGGGTTTGATAGTATTAATAAAGTAATTTTATTAAATTTTAAAATGTTTCTTGATTTTTATTTTGTTTAGGATTAGTATATACAATGCTATACAATAGTAATTTTGAGGATTCTGAATTCCAAAAGGTAAATTGGAGAGAATTTAATAGAACAATCGACGATCCATGTGCCATTCAGCAAAGAACACAAGATAATAATAAAAAGTTAAAATTTATGACGACAAACCATGTTGATTTATTAGAAGCAAAAGAAAAGTTGAATTTTTACGGTATGACAATTAGGGATCAGTTATTTGTGCCTGCTGAAAATATGGATAGTGATTCATTTTTGCGTTATGGTAAGACTGGTGGTATTGTTACGAATCCAAATATTAGAAATGAATTTGGTCAATTACCATTTCCTACTATGCCATCAAAATATCAAACGGCACACGGAAACTTACAAGTTGAAGATATTATAAGATCACCTTTATTAGAAACAAATAGACAAAGTTGTAATCCACACGATTCCGAATTTTATAAAAGATCGTTTTATGTGTTTGATGACAAGCGTGGTATTGAAACGCCAAATCCAGTAAGGAGTGTCGAAGATGTAAATTTTGGACCAAGAGGCGGTGTTAGTACTAGGTTTTTAAAACAAAAGAAAAAATAAATTATATTAAAATTAATTTCTAATATATTAGTATATAATGAAAGTAACCCCTGAATATTTGGTATTACTAACTATAATATTATTTGCGTTGTATGCATTTAATATAATGGAAAAATCAGAAAGTTTCAAAAATTCAGTATGTAGTATTGATAATATCAAAACGGCATATAAATCTCCAAAATTTAAACCAAGAAGACCAGAACACATGGATTGTACTACAGTAAAAGATGCTCAAGGTACAGATAAAACGGAATGTAAAAATAAAATTTATGATGACAATACTATTTTAGCAAATTTCAGAGTACAAGGTGTACCTGATAATTGTATTCTTGAATTAGTAAAAACTTGGGCTTGGTAAATTATTACGTATTTTTTATTTATTTACTATAAATAAAAAACAATGGTATTAGATAAAAATTATTATCAATGGTTCCGTATAATTATTACATTATTAGTTGCGATAGTTTATCTTTCAGATAGATTAAAACGATATTTATTAAAAGATATATATGATTTTGCTATATCTTATAGGGATGTTATTATGGGTATGTATTATATATATATTGCATATGACATATACGTAAATAACTGTTCACCTACATTAAATTGTAATGTTAAATCTACGTAAAGAATATTTATAAATGAGTTAAAATACACCTCTGTGCTTTAATTCAGAACGTTTTTTCTCCAATGTAACTATTTTGAAAACAAATGTATTTTGTAATGATTTATCTAAAGAATTAGGTATTAAAGTATCTGTTCCGAAATTGAATAATACACCATCGCAATCTTTAATAGATACAGTTAATTTTGCCAAACTAGCTTTTGGAGTTTTATAAAACTTTATTGTATTTTCGTGAATACGTTTATCAATTTGCATAAATCCACCTGATGTAGTTGGAACAGTTGGTTGTAATATAGCAAATGAATCTGAAATATGTTTATCACTTGAAATCATAACATCTGACAATTCGTCAATATCTAATAAAAGATATGGTTCTGCTTCAGAATTATTTTTAGCTGGTAAAATGGCCTGAACAAGTTCAACTGAATAAACATTGCGAAATTCCTGCTGAAGAGTTATACAATAACGATTTACATTTGTATAAGCAGATCTATCTCTATCCCTTGATGATACTGTTACATAATGTGTATATTCTTCATACTCTATACTTGATTCATTTTTAAGACTTAATTGTGTATTATTTTCTTTGCTCCAAACATTATCATAATTGTTTTGATCAAATTGTTTGGTATTATATTCAGAATACTTTGTTTGCGAATATCTATTATAATGATCTCCAAGTCTGTTTGACATTGTTTTCTATTATTTATTAATAAAATAAATTCATATATTGTACTAATTTAATCATATTATTACTATCGTATTTAAAAAGGTTAATTTATTTGTAATAATGCAAAATTACGATATTTGTTGTATATGTTTAGACGAATGGATATCTGAATATATATTTTTAGATTGTTGTAATAACATGATTCATACGGGATGTTTATTTGTAACTTTATTACATAACAATCTTTGTCCTTTGTGTAGAAAACAACACGATATCAAAAATTACTTTACAATAAATGATGTTTACAAGCAATTAAAACAACTAAAACATAATGGTTATACGGTTTGCGAACAAGAAAATACTTACGGTAATTTAAATAATATACTTTACAATATATGTAATCCAGTTGCATATAACTTTCATAAATTTTATATATCTGTATTTTTATTAAAGAGAAATATTATTAATGAAATACTAATTACTTTTACACCATTTTGTAATTTTCTTTTAGCTATGATGTTAATTATATTGTTTTATTTTTTAATATTTTATTTAATTACGGTTGATTTTAACAGTTAATTTAAACATTAAAATACAATAAGAATATGAATATAATATTATCATTAGCGTTTATAGCATTGTTTTGTATAGATTATTACTTTATGTATAGTGATACTATAAAACGTAATCCAGAGTTAACAGAAAGACAAAGAGCTCATATTTTATCAATTAAAGCATCGGCGACTTTATTTTTAATCAGTATATATTTTAACTATAAATTTGTTCGTTCTGATTTTAATGTAGAGTTATATACATCAGAGTTAAATCAAAATGATAAATTTATGTTAGATTTGGGTGTATTTAATTTGATATCTTATTTGATAATGGATTGTTATGTTGGATATAATAAATATCATAAGTATATGTGTACTTTATCTGGTTATACTCATCATATAACGTATACATTTATAAGTATTATGGCACTTTATATAAATGTTCCTGGTTTTTACTTTTTATTTATGATAGAAGAATTACCTACTATATTTTTGAGTAGTGGTAATTACAATAAAAGTATAAGACGAGATAATCTTTTCGGACTAACATTTTTCTTAACAAGAATACTTTACCATGCTTATTTAACTTGGAAATTTAGTTTTAACAAAGCATTTATGTTTTTTGGCATTCTTTCTTTAGGTTTGCATAGTTATTGGTTTAAAAATTGGTTTACTAAATATTTTTTGAAAAATGGAGATAATAAACCAAAACGTGAATAAAATATTTACCTATATATATCGATGAGGCTATCGTATTTCTTGGTTTGATTATGATGTTTTAAAAAAGTAACGTGAATAAATGGTGATTGTATAGACGATAAATTTTGTGTATATTCTGTATTAACTGTTGTACAGAATATGTTATTGTAATCAATGCCTATATTTAGTTTATTTGTTTTGTAATTACAAATATAGTATGATAAAACTCGTTGATCACTTTTAGAATGTGATATATCAATTGTTTTGTTTTCTATAAGATTTATTATATCACCAAACATAACAAGATATGATTTTTTATAAGCTATAATACATCCACTATTTGGATATTTATTTTTGTAATTATCGCCAAGTAAATCATAATATTTTTTAACACACGCATCGTGATGTGAAAATTTTGTTTCAGAACTAATAATAATATCTCGCTTTTGTTCTATAAATGTTTTATATAAATCTACAACTTTAGTATTCTTATTATAAATTAAATCAAATGCATCAACAACACATACTAAGTCATCATCTTGTATATCATGACAATTTAATAAATAGTGATATGTTTTATATATTTTAGACAAATTACCTAATTTGATATCATATGTTGGTAATATAATTAATTTGTAATTGTTTTCGATAGATGCTTTTAAAAAGTGTGTTTTATCAATGTTGTTTTTATCACATAATGTAATTATATAAATAGTCATTTTATAATAACATTTAATATATATATTTTTTTATTAAAACGTTATTAAAACGTTATGGTATTATATGTAATGTATTATTATAAACTTACAATCTTTAATTTATATTCAGTTGATCCATTTATACCATTAGGAAATGGCCTATATAACAATTGTGGCAAAGCATCATTTGGCCATTGAATATCAAGTTGATCATTATGCATACCTTTCACAGAAATTAAACGTACAACTGTTCCTGGAATACCAGTACCATCAACTCGCCCGATCATAAATATACCATGTGTTCTGGATGTGTCTGATCGTGGTTTTACAAAAACTAGATATACACCATATGTTTTAGGAAATCCAGTTATAGTAACTGCTGTTGTTGAATTATTGTTAAGGGTAATATATGTTGTGACATCTGCATCTGAACCATTAATTGTGTTTATATTAATATCTGCTGCTATCAAATCATTTATATGTAAATCAGAATAATGAACTATACTTGTAGTTGTAGCAGGATCTTTATTACTACAAACAAATGCAAACTCATTTTGAACTTCATCCCAAATCATCATAACATATTCACATGGGTAAAGTGAATAATTTGATGTATTATCAGGAATTGTTAAGAAATCTAACCCTTCAATCGGTTCTGGATTACCTAAAACTCCAGTTTGGTCAGTTGTACTATATATTGTTGCTATACGTGTTGATCCCACATAACTACGTATACGTCTAACTTGACCTGCACCAGTTCCACTAGTAAGTTTAATCCACCAACCATTATAATAATCATCTGTATTATTAGCACTCATACTTAATTGTACAGTTGTAGATGTGTTTGAATTACTTTGAACTTGACCTGAATGATCAGGACTATCAGAAACAACATCTCCAGATGCAGAATTATTTGCTGATTGGTATCGTTTAATTGCTAACCCACCATCAGAAGTTCCAGATGGAGCATTATTTACTATAATCATATTATCATCTATAGTAACTACAGTTGATTCTATTGTAGTTGTTACACCTTTAACATCTAAATTTCCATAAATTGTAGTAGTACTATTAGTTGTACCAATATACACAGGTACATTAGATGTATTTGTAGCAATTTGAATACCTCCTGATAAACTAGAACTTTCTAATTGAATAACACCATTTGCTGTCATATAAATACCACCAGATACATTCGTTGCATTTAATCTAATAGCTTGATTACTTGTACCAGATGACGATATATTTACTCTTGAATTGGTATTACCTGTTACTGTAACGTTTAAATCCTGATTATTGGCATATGTTGTATTTGTATAAGTACTGGATGCGCCATATGCTGTCATAATAATAGATCCACCTGTTTGAGTAGATGCTTCTAAACCACCTCTTCCAGTTCTAATTGTTGTATTTCCAAGAGAATCTACAGGTTGTGATATTGAAATATTTCCTGTAGATGTTGTCGTAAAAATTTGCAAAGCGGTATTTGTAACATTTGTACCAGAACTTTTTAAAATTAGGGCAGAGTCAGTATTATTTGTAACACCAATAACCATATTTTGATTTGTCCCAGCACTTTTTACAATATAATTTGATCCAGCACCTTGAGATGTCATGTTTATTGATCCTGTAGTATTCGTTATTAATGTATATCCTCCAGCTCCAACCAATTGAGACATTGAACCATTACCTAATCCATTTGCATTTGATATTTGAATATTTGCATTTGTATTAGATGTGTTTATAACTAATGCTGTATTTGTAGAATTATTACCAGCACTTTCTATTCGTAACTGTGAATCTGTATTACCATTCAGTCCAATTGTCAAGTTCTGATTTGAAGAATTTGCGTTTACATAAAAACTTCCTGTCCCATTATTTGCTGTAATAGATACATTACCATTTGATGTAGCTTCTGTTATACCACCTGAACCTGACATAATAGATACTTCACCAGCACTTGTTCCAGACAAAATAGAAACTCCACCATTAGGATGTGATGCAACTATTTTAACAGCATTAGAACCATTTAAACCACCATATAGTTGTGTATATCCAACCATTGAGTTTATATTAATATTACCAGCAGTACTTACAAATTGTGCATCTGCACCAACTTGTATAAGGGCTGTATTACCACCAGTTACAGTAAACGGACCACTATTTGTATTTATGTGTGTTTCGGTTAAACGTGTTACACCATATAAAACATTGAAATTTTCATGAACGTTTAATGTTTTTGTAATACCTACACCACCTGCGACTATTAAAGAACCATCTGTATTACATGTACTGTTTTCACTTCCGTTAATAACACATCTTCTATTGATATTTATATCACCCCAACCAAATTGAGTGACATCACTACCTTGTTCTAAATTAACATCACCATGAAATATAGTTGCTAAAGGAGATGACATATATATAATTTATTAGTTACTAATTAATTATATATTTTAATCGAATTTTGGACGTTATTTATTATTTAATCAAAATTCCATATTGTATTTAAATTAGTTTCATGATAACGTTGCTTTGGTCTTTTAATTTTCAAAGTAAGTTTGTTTTTATTGTTATTGTCGTCTTCTATACTACATTTTAATCCTATTTTTGCCAAAGATCCTTTTATCCCTGAATCATTTGCAACAGAACATAATTGACCACATCTATTAGATGGACAATAATATTCTTTTGTATTATACTTTTCATTAGAGTAATCTTTGAAAAAATTATATTCTTTAATATGATTGTTTAAAGAAACATATGTATTTTTTGCAAAATTATCTACATATGTAGTATTAATAACAAAACCTGAATTGTTATAAAACCCCTCACCCGCATAATCTCTTAACACACCAGCGTGAGTAGTTATAAACACATTAAGATTTTTATTATCAGTATTTAATAATGTCATGAAATATTTTGCAAACCAAGATATGAACTCTTTAATATCCCCAGGTTCAATACGTTCTTTTGGAAAAGTTTCAACGAATGAAAAATCAAATGAATCTAATATACCAAGTGTACGTAAATAATCTTTTTGTTCCTGAATAGATTTAATACTATAACTAGGTGTTATCCTTATAGTCTCTCTACTTTCTTCTGAATATTTATCAACACTTGACTCATCTATTTCTCTAAGTAATGGAAAAACGTATATTTTATTAGGAGGATTTTTCCATTTTCGTGTCATGTAATAAGCAGTTTCCATACATCTAATTAATGGTGAACATCCAATAACATTGAATGTATCCATAGTTAAATTTTTATTATGGTAAATATCTGCTAAACGTCTTATGATTTTATTAATAATACATCCATTGTATATAGATGCTTCTACACCAACATTTGTTAAAACTGGATCATTTAATGGTAATATATCACCCTTTAAAATATTTTTGGATTCTCCACCTCGTTCCATAAATTTATTAGCATAAGATTTTGATAGTACTTTATAATAAACTAAGTTTGACATAGCATTATGGCATCCATACCCGTGACGTAAAAATGCAAAATTAACATTCATATCGTTATTTCTTATATTATAAATGTAAAATAAAAAAATCGAAATAATTTACATTATATAAACAAATGTGAATGACTATATCATCATTGCAAAATTTGTGTATAAATTATATTGTTGAAAAAGTTAATAACAACAACCTAGCTTTAAAAACCCAATTATCTTTTTATTATTTTGAGGAACATATTCTTTTTATACAACATAAGAAGAAAATGACAGAAACATTACGATATTTTGATCTTGTAAATGATAATATAAATAATTCTGATAGAAACATTTCAATTTTATCTATAAAATATTTAAGGGGTGAAGATTTTTTTTCTTATAATCATTTGTTAGTAACATTTTGTAGAATACCATCAGAATTAATAAAAAGAAATAACAAATTGTTAAGACAATATGTAAGATGTCATTCCTTTATAAAAATTTAATTATTCTACAAATGATTGTCTTATTGTAATTATTTTATTAAAAGATTACAATATTATCGTTATGTGTTTATTCTATTTTTGGGTATATACAATATTAAATAAGTTTTAAATGAAGTTAACATTTATCATAATTTATGGAGCAATAGACGTAGTCATTGCACGGAAGTTTACATAACCATTAGTATGACCAACAACATTAGTTGAAGTGTACTGCATTTGACCACCATTCGTGATTGAGAATGTGACTCCAGTAACATCACCTACATAAGAGCTGTTTACAACCCAGTTACTAGCTTTCTTAATACCTTTAAGATTATAGTATGCATATCTATTTCCAGAACTTGCTAAAATAACAACTGATACAATAGCATCAAAAGCTCTAACGGATGCATTAAATGTAAATCCTATTATATTTTCAACAGATGTTTGGTTATTATTAATTCCAGCATATCTTTCTCTAGAAATATCACCTAAACTTGGAGATACATCTACAGTATTAAATAAAATAGAACCTCCTGAAGCAAATGTTGCCTCAAAAATAGGTGAATAATCATTTGTAGAAATTGTAACATTACCAGTAGTAACTGTCAAGTTATTTTCTAAAATAGAATCACCAGTGACATTTAAAGAACCAGCTGTAACGAATCCTTGAAGAATACTGTTACCAGTTACGTTTAATGCACCAGCAGTAACAGCTCCTCTTAGGAATGATTCACCAGTAACAGCAAGAGCACCAGCAGTGACGAATCCTTGAAGAATACTGTCACCAGTGACATTCAAGGCACCAGCAGTAACAGCTCCACGTAAGAATGATTCTCCAGTAACAGCAAGAGCACCAGCAGTGACGAATCCTTGAAGAATACTGTCACCAGTGACATTCAAGGCACCAGCAGTAACAGCTCCACGTAAGAATGATTCTCCAGTAACAGCAAGAGCACCAGCAGTAACGAATCCTTGAAGAATACTGTCACCAGTGACATTCAAGGCACCAGCAGTAACAGCTCCTCGTAGGAATGATTCTCCAGTAACAGCAAGAGCACCAGCAGTAACGAATCCTTGAAGAATACTGTTACCAGTGACATTCAAGGCACCAGCAGTAACAGCTCCACGTAAGAATGATTCTCCAGTAACAGCAAGAGCACCAGCAGTAACGAATCCTTGAAGAATACTGTCTCCAGTCACGTTTAATGCGCCAGCAGTAACAGCTCCTCGTAGGAATGATTCTCCAGTAACAGCAAGAGCACCGGCAGTGACGAATCCTTGAAGAATACTATCTCCAGTGACATTTAATGCGCCAGCAGTAACAGCTCCTCGTAGGAATGATTCACCAGTGACAGCAAGAGCACCAGCAGTGACGAATCCTTGAAGAATACTGTCTCCAGTGACGTTTAATGCGCCAGCAGTAACAGCTCCACGTAAGAATGATTCACCTGTAACAGCAAGAGCACCAGCAGTGACGAATCCTTGAAGAATACTGTCTCCAGTAACGTTTAATGCGCCAGCAGTAACAGCTCCACGTAAGAATGATTCTCCAGTGACAGCAAGAGCACCAGCAGTGACGAATCCTTGAAGAATACTGTCTCCAGTGACGTTTAATGCACCAGCAGTAACAGCTCCACGTAAGAATGATTCTCCAGTGACAGCAAGAGCACCAGCAGTGACGAATCCTTGAAGAATACTGTCTCCAGTGACGTTTAATGCGCCAGCAGTAACAGCTCCGTGTAGAACAGATTCTCCAGTTACGTAAAGATTACCAATAGTTGCAGATTTAAGTGCAGCATTGTCCATAGTAACACTAGCTACAAGTAAATTTGTAATAGCTAAATTAGCAATAGTTGAGTTTCCACTAGCATAAATAGATGCGGTTGAGATATTACTGTTTACAAAAATATTTTTAAGTCTTAAATCAGCATAATTACCTGCATTATCTAAATCTATTTTAGGATCTTGTGCATCTGCGACATAGGCAAATCGAATTTCGTCACTTTGTTCATCGTAATATTGTGCAAGATAACTTTTATTGTATAATGAGAAATTTGTTTCAGTAAGATTACCACCTGTAATAGTATTTCCTGTAGTAGCTAAAACAGCTGTATTGTTAACGTAACTTTCGATTTGAGCACGTCCATTACCACCATTTAATTGAATCCACCATCCTCTATAATAGTCATTTGCTTGGGAATGAGAAGAACCAAAAGTAACGGATGTTCCAGTAGGAGATTCTGTAAGTGTACCATTTGTAACAGCTACATCAGCAGTTACATCAATACCATCTCTATGAATAAGTAAACCAGCATCTCTACTTCCAGCTGGTCCAGAATTAATAACAAGAGTATTATCTTCTACATTAATAGTTTGAGTGTTAACGTACGTATATGTACCTTGAACAAATAAACTACCCAAAATGGTAGTATTACCACCGACATAAAGATTTTTTTCAATACCTACACCACCATCTACAATTAAAGCGCCATCATTTATACTAGTACTATCTGTTGTATTATAGATATGTTGAATTCCTCCAACACTTACATCTTTTTGTACTGCCATACCACCAGACAAAACAAAACCTCCTGTAGAAGTACTAGAACTGTCATAGGTAGCATTGATACTAAGACCACCATAAAGCACAAATGCTCCGGTACTGGCGTTGAGCGATTGTGTAGTATCAAAAATCACAATGGGTTGTTCAAAAAACATGGGTGAGAAGTTTGACATTTTTGTATTTATACAAGTGAACAATAATAAAATAACTTATTTTAAACGAAATGGATTTTTTTAAACACGTTTTTACGTTCAACGTGTTTAAAAAATTGATTTAAATTTTATTATGTATAAGTTTACAGATATGCGATCTAAAAGTTTAGAATCGGCAAAGTTTAAAGTTACTAATATAAATGACTTGGAAATTTTATATTCTGTATTAAGAGAAACTTACCCAAATAATAAAATAGAAATCCTATTCAATTGGAATACAAAAGAATACAATGTTTATGTAAAGAATGAACCTTATAGAGAAGATCCTGACGTACCAATTGATTTAAATATACAAGTTGTATATGGTGATAGCGTAACAGGAGATACACCTCTACTTTTAAAGAAAAGTGGTTTAGTTTATATTGAAACTATCAAAAGTATTTTTAACATTGAAAAAAAGCAGGAATATCCTGGATTTAAAATGTTTGATAAAACAATCCGTTTAGAAAAAGAATTTTCCACAACTGATTATCAAATATGGACCGATATAGGATGGGTAGATATTAAACGAGTTATTCGTCATAAATGCGATAAAAAAATTTATAAAATATTAACTCATACAGGATACGTTAAAGTTACTGAAGACCATTCTTTAATCAAAGAAGATCTTGAAATTGTTAAACCAAAAGAATGTGATTTAGAAACTAAATTATTAAATAGTTATCCATCTACATTTAATGAAAGTTGTAATGTAATATCTAAAGATAGAGCTTTTATCTATGGATTTTTTTATAGAGATGGGAGTTGTAAAAAATATAATTGGGTATTGAATAATTCAGATATGGATATTTTGAATAATTTAAAAAATTTATTACAAAAGGAATATCCAGATTCAATACCAGTTATATATGATACTTTAGAATCATCCGGTGTATATAAATTAACTGTAAATAATCCTAAAAATATAGTTCTTGAATTTAGAGATAAATTTTATGATAGTGATAAATCTAAAAAAATACCAACTGAAATATTGAATAGTAATAATGAGATTATTCAAAGTTTTTTTAATGGTTATTGGGCAGCTGATGGATGTAGAAAAGATAAAGAGAAAATTGGATGTACAAGATTTGATAACAAGGGTGATATTGGATCTGCTGGATTATATTACTTGATGAAAAAACTTGGATATAACGTTTCCTTAAATACAAGAAGCGATAAAGAAAAAATATTAACACTAACAATTACAGAAAAATCTCAAACAAAAATTAGTAATCAAATTAAAACAATAGAAAATATAGACCATAATGATTATGTTTATGATATTGAAACTAGTATTGGAAGGTTTTCTGCTGGTGTAGGAGATATTGTTATTTCAAATACGGATTCTGTATTTCTTCGTTTCAAATATAATCGTGAAGATTTTGAAATGAATAGACGTGATACTTTTAGACTAGCAACAACTTGTGGAGATAATTTAACTGAAAATATTTTCAATAGAAAGCCTATAGAATTAGAGTTTGAAAAAGTATTTCATCCATTTGTTTTATTAACAAAAAAACGTTATATTGCAAACAAATATGAAAATCCAAAGGATCCATTCCAGCTTAAATGCGTTGATGCAAAAGGTATTGCATTGACTAGACGTGATTATTGCCCAATGGTAAAAAAATGTTATAAACAGATTATTGATACTATATTAAATGATAAATCTTCAACTGGTGAAACAGTAAATAATAGTGAAGATTCTGTTAAACTTAGTACAGAAGTATATCGTAAATTTATAGATGATATCTACAATTATAAAATTAATATAGATGATCTCGTTGTTTCTGCAATGTTGGCAAGCAGTTATAAAACACGTCCTGTTCACGTTCAATTAGCTGAACGTTTAAAAGAACGTAAAGAAGAAGTGCAAATTGGAGATAGAATACCATATATTTATATTGAAAGTGATGATCCGAAACGACAAAAGTCTGAACTTGGAGAAGATCCACAATATGCCATAAAACATAATTTGAAATTTAATAGAAGTTGTTATTTAGAACAGTTAGCAAAACCTATTCTTGGATTTTATAAAATTGTATTAAAAGACCGTCAAGACCTATTGGATGAAACAATTGATTATACAAATACTACATTGGTACGATGTGGAGGTAAAGCTCTTAAACCCAGTGACTTTAAAATTGAAGATTAATAAGAATCAGTTTTACTTTAAAATTGAAGATTAATTATTATTTAATACGTACATCTCTTTTTTCATCAGTATACCATTGATAAAATGCTTTTAATTCATGTTCTTCTCTAAATGGAAAATATCTTTCACATACACGATGTATAACACTTTTTTGTGGAAGTATATTATCTTGTATATCGTCAAAAACTTCATTTGTTACTAATGTTGTACAAAATTCGCCAAGAATTCTTTTATTTTTTGAATTCATTCTATGCGCATATTTTACATAATCTTTGCCGTATCTCCAAAAATAAATATCAGTTAGGGCATATTCGTTTAATGGTTTGTTAAGTAAAATTGATACTACATGTGTATCATCAAAGTCGTCTGTTTTAATGTAATGGAAAGAATTATCACCACAACATCTGAATGTAATTAATTGTAAACGTGCAGTTGTGTTTAATAAAAAATCTGTAATATATTCTTCAACGTTCCATTTTAGCCATTGATTATCATTAATAACTATTAATGGATCATCTGTGTTTATATATTTTTCAGCTAATAGGATTGAACAAGCATTTCCTTCTGTTTTTGATTCTGAACGTATAATTGTACAACCTGGATACATTGATTCTAAAATTTTGTCTATTTTATGTAAACGACACAAGTGTTCTCGTATAACAAAAATATAATTTGCATCTATTTGTAAATTACCTATTACCCAAGATAACATTGGTTTTCCAAACATAATTAATGCACGTTCCATTCTATAACTACTCCTTAAAAAACGAGTATTATCTCCCATTATTGGAACAACTATATTAATAGATTTTTGAAAAGGAGTCTTTTTACCAATAGATCGGTTTTCATCTTCATAATACAGTATACTATTTAAGACTTTTTCTAAAAGTAGATTTGTGTCTATATTGTTTTCTTTGTTATTATTTAATTCTGATAGCGATAACAAACACACATTTAAATTTAATTTCCTAGCTATTTTAATAGAATTATAATCGTAATCAATTACCATTATGTTACTTATACAAATATTATGGTCAAGTAAATCAGATATAATTTTCAAGTAATGATCTTTTATAGAACATATTCCATTAGAATCATGTGTTTTTAATAATCCAGAAAATTGTAATTTGAATAATTTTCTATTTATATCTTTTACAGAAATATTATCAACTACATAAAGAGTATATCCTCTAGATTGTAAATCTTTGAAAGTTGAAGCTAATACTTTTACAAAATTATCATTTTCATCAAAGTTTGTTAAATTAAAAATTATAACACGTATCATTTTTAATATATATAAACAAAGATAATTTTTATAGTTAACTTATCTAGTTTTAAGATTTCTGAAATGTTTTTGTATACGATTGAATTCATCAGTATTTTCAGGATAATGAATTGTATAACCATCATTGTGAGGAATAGGTGATCCAGATTTATAACCATTTGTATGAGGATATACATTCCAAAAAATAGTTCCAGTTACATATTTACGTTTTTCTATTTCTGTAAACCAATCTTCACCAAAATGACAATCGTATTCTCCTATGATATACGCTTTACCAACATTTGATGCAGATACTCCACCAAAATCAATTCTATAGTAATCTTTTCCATAAAAATGACCACTGTAAACATCTAAACTGTTAATTTCAAAATCATTGTTTTGACCAAGAGCTTCATCTACTCCGTGTAAAACTAAATGATTAGTATCAATTGATTTAATATATGATGAAATATCACGTATCCAATCATTAGTAGGAATAGATGTACTATCTGCACCAGGACGGATATTTCCTAATTCGTTACCTAATTCTATTAAAAAAAGTGCTGGATCATCTTTTAAACGATACCCTGTATATTTATTTTTGTGATTTAACCATTGGTAAATATATTTTTTAAAATCATTTCTAATATCTATATTTGACCAAAACTCATTTTTAGGTAAACCTCTTGTCTTAGAAAATTCACCATAACTACCATGATAATAGTTATATCCATCAATTAAAGGAACTACTAATTTTATGTTGTATAAATTTGCCATATAAAATGCATAATCAATAGGTTCCCACGCATTCGGATTTAAATTATTATCAAAAGGTCTCAGAGCATTACGTGATCCACCTGAAAAACCTAAAGTATGAGACCGTATTACAGTTGCCCCAATTTCTTGAGCAATCCGAAACATTTCTTCTGTTTGCACATTTTTAGGATAATCATATTCTTCTGTTAATCCTAACCAATAAGCATTAAATCCAACAGGTGTAAACTTGTATCCATCTAATATAAAATTTTTACCAGTCCATTTCACAAAATTAACTGTATTAGTGTTTGTAGGTTTAGTAATGTTTTTTATATCAGGTTTAGTAATGTTTTTTATATCAGGTTTAGTAATGTCTTGTAAAGTTATACGTTTGGGATGATTTTGTGTTGTTGTATTACACGGAGATGCTGAACCAAATGTTATACACGCTATTGTCAAATAGATTGTTTTAAACATAATATCGCGTTAGTTTATAAAATTCTAGTTTTTATTTTAAAATTTAATTTCTTTTTATATAGTAAAACTTTATGAAACGTGCATTTTTATGTGGTATTAACTATATTGGTACATCATCTGCTTTGAATGGATGTATTAATGATATAAATAATATAAATAATTTTTTGGTAAAAAATTGTGGATATGATCCCAAGAATATTACAATTATGACAGATGATCCTAAATGTCAAAGGAAGCCAACAAAAGAAAATATGGAAGCTGGTATACGTGCATTATCGGTAGGATGTAAAGCAGGTGATACAATAGTATTTTATTATTCAGGTCACGGATCTGATATAAAAGATTCAAATGGGGATGAAAGTGATGGAAGAGACAATGTTTTAGTACCATTAGATTATGAATCGCGAGGTATTATTACAGATGATTGGTTATTTACTAATTTAGCATCTGTATTACCAGCTGGTGTTACATTATGGGTTTTTACAGATTGTTGTCATAGTGGTACAATGATGGATTTGCAATATAATTTACAATGTAATTCTGTTTGTAAAAATCCTAAACCTATAAAATACAATTCTGCAGATTGGTCTAATCAATTTGGTATGTCAACCGAAAGGAATAAATTAACAACTGCTGATGTTTATCTTTTTTCAGGATGTTTAGATCCACAAACTTCGGCAGATGCTACCATTCGCAATCAAGCACAAGGTGCATTTACAGCTTGTTTCTTGGAATTTGTACAAGCTAATTCTACAAAACGACCAGATGGAACTCTTGTTTTTAATTCTGGATCACAAACATTAAGTAACATGTTAAAGGAAATAAATTGTCGTTTAGTTATTAATGGTTTCAGTCAAAGATCACAACTATCGATGGGTAAAATCAAGGATTTTACTAAAAAGTTTGCTTTATAAAATTTATGTTTACTAACAATTTGTTTTAAATAAAATTATTATTTTATTTATAATTAGTAATAATGTCAAGATATGCAATATTATGTGGTTTAGATTATGATTCAATAGATTCTAATAATAATGACAATAAATCGAATTATAATATTGCAAACATGTATAATTTTTTAGTACAAAAATGCGAATATAGTACTCAAAATATAAATATTATAAGTGATTGTATAAATTTAAGTAGAAAATCAACATCTCGGTTAAATATACTTAATTGTATAACTTCCTTGGTAAACCAGTGTAAATCAGGAGATTCTATATTTTTATACTATTGTGGTCACGGATCATTTAAAACTCAAAGAGATGTTTTTGATAATATCATAGTATCCAATGATAATAAATCATCTGGATGTATTGAAAATGATTTATTATATAAAATATTAATACAAAATCTACAACCTAATATCACATTGTATATATTCTTTGATTGTTGTCAAAGTGCCCCAATGTTCAATCTACCATACCATATAGAACCAAATATAATTTATAAACCACAGAAACCCCCAGAAAATATCATAGATATCATAGATATCATAAAAGAAGACGATGATAAACAAATTCCAAATGAACAAAAACAAGAGATTTTTTCATTTTTGGAATTTGAAGAATTACCAGAAGAATTACCAGAAGAATTACCAGAAGAATTACCACAAGAATTACCAGAAGAATTACCAGAAGAATTACCAGAAGAATTACCAGAAGAATTACCACAAGAATTACCAGAAGAATTACCAGAAGAATTACAAGAAGAATTACCACAAGAATTATCTGAAAAAATCCCAGAAAAATATATAAACGACGATTGGTGTAATAAATTTAAAATAGAAATTGGAAAACATATACATAAAAACAATAAAATATATATATTTTCGTCATACGTTGAAAAAAAATATTTACATGATAATTGTAAAGGTTCACATGGGGATTTTACGAATTGCTTTTTAGAATTCTGTAATGATAATTTTTATCGTAATGAAATAGGAGTTAAAAAATATACTCCAACCAAGATGTGTGATATTTTAAAAAGTATTAATTGTAGACTATATATGAAAAATTCATTACAAAAAGTTAAATTATCTGTATTACAGATTGAAGATATTAATGATTTCTTTTAAATGAACTAGGTGTGTAAATTGTAAAATTATCAATTGTTATGGAAGAATAATTTTTTAATAAAGTTATTGTATCATTGTATTTTTGTATTGATTTATTTTTTACAAAAATGAATGGATTACATGTATTAATTGTTCCTAGTGCTCCTAGAATGACATCATTGACCAAATCAGAATTTGTATAAATTATAAAAACTGGTTTTGTATATTTTAAATGATCTAACGTATATGTTTCAGGAATGTTTTTGTTATGGGATGTTTGATGTGTTGATCCAAGTAATCCATGGTAAAATTTGATATGATTATGTTTATTATTATATGTAAAAATGTCTTTGTAATATTTAGCAGTTTCGTAATCAGAAATAAATGCTTCTACGTTACAAGAATGTTCTAATAAAATAGACGTTAACATAAATATAGTATCATCTGGATCAACTGATATTATTAGTTTATTTTGTAATTGTTCTTTTAATTGTCCTGTTGTCAATATTGTATCTATAATTTTTTGATAACTAATAACTTTATTATCAACATCACTTTGATGTTCGTGATAATTAATTTTAAAATGACCAACATTTGATGTTTTTATATTATTGAATAAACTATCAAAAACAATTTTATTTCTTAAAAAAATATCATCCCGAATTTTTTGATAATATGTTATATTTTTATTTGATGATTTTATACCATTTATAATGTCATCCAAACATTTATATGAAATTACATCAGGATTATCAATGTCATATATTTTGGCTATTATATTAGGAATAACTATATGTAAATCGTGATCAAATGCAAATTGTATAGAACCAGACCAACTAGATGTATAAAATTTAGATTCTTTTGGTGGAGTGAACAATAAATATTTTATATCAAAATACGCTATAGTAAATCGTAAGTCTCGTGTTGTTAAATTCAAAGAAACATAAACATAATCTTGATTGTCTTTAACAAAATCTGTCAATTCTTTAGTCAATTCTGTTGTACAAACAACTATAATGTAATCTTTTGTATCAATTATATTTTTTAATAAGCCAATATCTTTGTTGTTTTCAAAAAATGATCCTACTATTAATAATACTGTAAGATTTCTATTTCGTATAGTTTGCATAATATCCATGTTTGCAACATCTGCGTTTAACTTGTGGTCTGAGAAAAATTCTTTTGATAAAGTTTTATTAGTTATTGGTAACATAAAATCAGTTGAAAGTAAACCGGTTAATGCAAAATATTTAACATCATGTTTTTTAAAAATTTCAACGTGTTTAGGACTATGTGTTATAAAAATTAAATCATTTTTATATTGTAAAAACAAACTAAAATGAACTATATTATCATAAGATATAACAAATGTTTTTTCGCATACATTCTTATTTAAATCAGGAAAAAATGATTGTAAATCCCTAATTTCTAAATTTTTATACATTTGTTTGTAAATAGATTTATTGTCATAACGATCTTGAATATTGTATAAAATCATTTTTCTGTTTGGAAATTTTGTAGAAACTAATTCAAATAAAAAACTTAATACTTCTGAATGAAAATCTTCTTGTAAAAATCCTAATGGTTTTGTATCGGACATCTTATAGATAGTATTATAATAAACCTAATTTATGAGCGAACAACGATAAATTAGTTTGTAAATATTTTTAATAACATGGAAAATAAATGGAAAATAAATGGAAAATACTCATAAAAATAAGAAGATGATAGTTGTTTTTAAAATTGTTTTATTCAAAAGCCAAAAAAGATAATTGTTTTTAAAATTGTTTTATTCAAAAAGCCAAACGTTTTGTTGAACAAACTCATATTCCAAACGATCAAAGAAAACATCTTCGTCTTCTATAATATAGTTTGTTTTTATAACAGGTTTTTGTAAAGCAATTGTGATTTGTAGAACTGGGTTTGATGGAATAAATTCTTCAGCAGAGGTATTTAAACCTTTGTATTTTAAGCAATTTTGTCGGATTATTTTATCCATATTAGAAACGTAGTCTTTTGCGATAGTGTTTTGGGTCATTGTAATTTTCTATAAAATACAAAAAAAAATCAATTTTTTATGATATGATGGGGATTTTAAAAATATAATAAAAAAATGTGTATTTTAAAGCATTTTTAATTACATAGTATTTAATTGTTTGATATCTAGATAAAAAATCGAAAATATTTTCTTGTTAAAGATTATTAACAATGAAGATTAAAAAGAGAGATGGAAGATTAGAGCAATTGTCTTTTGATAAAGTCATTTATCGTTTGAAAAAATTGTGCAATGACAAATCTCTTGGAATCTTATCGTCTATTGATCCAGATGTAGTGGCTCAGAGAGTTGTTTCTAGTATTTACGATGGAGTAACATCGTGCGAATTAGACGAAGAAGCAGCAAGAATTGCTATTAGTATGACGGAAAATCCGGAATATCAAAAATTAGCATCTAGGATTATTGTTAGTAATGCGCATAAAAGTACTCACGAATGTTTTAGTGAAGTTATGGAGAGACTTTATTGTAATACGGATAAAGCTGATAATCCTGCTCCTATATTAGCAGATGATGTTATTGAAGTTGTAAGACAACATAAAAATACACTTAATTTTGCAATCGATTACAATAGAGATTATCTTTTTGATTATTTTGGATATAAAACACTTGAAAAAAGTTATTTGCAAAAGATTTTGAATAAAAAGACTGGTGATATGGAAGTTGTTGAACGTCCTCAGCATCTTTACATGAGAGTAGCTGTTGGTATTCATAAAGATAATATTGATGCCATTTTAAAAACATATGATTTAATTTCACAACATTACTATACACATGCTAGTCCAACTCTTTTTAATGCTGGTAGTAGATTAGCAAATTTGAGTTCTTGTTTTCTCATTGGAACTAGTGATTCTATCGAGGGAATTTATAAAACAATTACAGATTGTGGTCGTATTTCAAAAGTTGGAGGTGGTATAGGTGTTCATATTACAAATATTCGTGGAAAGGGTAGTTTAATACGTGGAACAAATGGTGTTAGTGATGGTATTATACCTATGATTAAAGTATATAATGAAACGGCTAAGTATATAAATCAGTCAGGGAAGCGGAAAGGATCTTTTGCCTGTTTTGTAAAAGATACGAAAGTATGTACTGTTAATGATGGTGTAAAAAATATTCAAGATATAGAAATAGGTGATTTAGTAGTTACTCATAAAAATCGTGTTCGACCAGTTGAACAAATTCATAAAAATGAATTAGGTGATAGAAAAATTTATAAAGTTTCTGTAATTGGAAATAAAGATATTTACGTTACAGGAAATCATAAATTTTGGTCATTTTATACTAAAAAATATAAAAAAGATAAATTATCCTTTGGATGGAATAGTGTAGAAGATTTAAAAACATTAATAGACAATAAAACAACATCAAGGCAATCATGTTATGTAAGTATGCCAACTGGTACAAATATTCAAAATGATACAGAATACATTATTGATATTATGGATTACAAGGATATTTTATTAAATGAACCACCTATTGTAAGACTTATATCTTGTAAAAATGATGAATATGAAAAGATTACTCCAATTTCTGAAAGTTTTGATAAAAATAATAATTTGAAGATATCACATGGACAATCCATTAATAGAAAATGGATTATAAATGATGATTTAGCAAATTTATTTGGTATATGGTTAGGTGATGGTCATATTAAAAAGAATAAAAATTATATTAGAGGTATAGGTTTTACAGTACATAACATAAATAAAAAACTAATTAATTATATTATTAATACTAGCAAAAAGATTTTTGGATGTAATATTACGTCATATAATTCCAAAAATTCAAATGTTACAAATGTATCTATTAATTCACATATTGTTGGTAAAATTTTTATGACATTATTTGGAAGTTATTTTAATGGTAAACGATTACCAAAAATGATATTTAGTTGGCCAAAAAACTTAGTTAACAATTTATTGGCTGGGTTAATCACAACTGATGGGCATATTGCAAAGAAAAAATCAAATATTACATTGGGATTATCAAACGAAGAATTAATGAATCAAATTTACCATTTATGTAGAAATAATGGTATTAAAACAAGTTATTTAAATAAGTATATTGGAAAGGGTAAATCTTGTTATAATTATGTTATAAGTATAGACTCACACAAAGATATTATTGATAAGATTTATAAACTTTATGATGATAATAGAATACAAAACTGCTCACCAGATAACTCAACAGATTATGAATTTATTAAAATTTTAAGTATAACAGAAACAGATAGATTAGATGAATATGTATATACTTTAGGTGTAAAGGATGATCATTCATATACAGTAGAAGGACTTTTAGTGGAAAATTGTTATATAGAGCCGTGGCATTCGGACATTTTAGAATTTTTAGATTTAAAGAAAAATCAAGGTCATGAAGATTTACGTGCACGAGATCTTTTTTATTCTGCTTGGATACCAGATCTTTTTATGAAATGTGTAGAGGAAGATGGAGATTGGTATTTAATGTGTCCTGATGAATGTCCTGGATTAACTGATGTATATGGGGAAGCCTTTGAAAGTTTATATAACAAATATGTTACAGAAAAACGATATAAAAGAATTGTAAAGGCTCAAGAAGTTTGGACAAAAATATTGGATGCTCAAATTGAAACAGGTACTCCATATATTGGGTATAAAGATGCTGTAAATAAGAAATGTAATCAAAAGAATTTGGGTACTATCAAATCAAGTAACTTGTGTACTGAAATTTCATTATATTCAGACGATAAACAATATGCTGTCTGTAACCTTGCTTCTATTGCATTACCAAAATATGTAAAATATGATGAATCAGGAAACCCTAGTTTTGATTTTGAACATTTACGAAGTGTTTCTGAATATATTATTGGCCCAATGAATGATGTGATTGATAATAATCATTATCCTCTACCAGAAACAGAACTTAGTAATATGGCACATAGACCTATAGGTATTGGTGTTCAAGGATTGGTTGACGTATATGTAAAAATGCGTTTACCATTTGAAAGCGAAGCGGCTAAAAGATTAAATAAGGAAATTTTTGAAACGATTTACTATGGGTGTTTGCAAGGATCAATTAATGCTGCCAAACAAAGTGGTTCTTATAGTTCATTTTCAGGAAGTCCATTTAGTGAAGGCAAACTTCAATTTGATTTAGCTAAAGAATTTGACGGAATTGATTTAAAAGATTACATTTCTGGTCGTTGGGATTGGGACTCTTTGAAAATAGATCTTATCAAATATGGTGCTAAAAATAGTATGTTGTTAGCATTGATGCCAACTGCTAGTACAGCACAAATTATGGGAAATTCAGAGGCATTTGAGCCAGTTGACAGTTGTATATTTAAACGACGTGTTTTATCAGGAGAGTATATTGTTGTAAACAAATATCTTGTTGAAGATTTAGTAAAATTGGGTCTTTGGTCTAAACAATTAAAAGATACTATTATTGCAAATGATGGAAGTATACAGAATATAGATGTTATACCAGATGATTTAAAAGCACTATATAAAACAGTTTGGGAAATTAGTATGAAAAGTGTTATTGAACAAGCAAGAGATCGTGGAGTATTTGTTGATCAAATGCAATCCATGAACTTGTTTATGGCAAATCCTAATTATAAACGTTTAACATCTATGCATTTTTATGCATGGAAGAATCATCTTAAAACAGGAATGTATTATCTGAGAAGTAAATCCAGTTATGCTGCTGGAAAATTTTCAATTGATGCAAATTTGGAACGAACAATTCGTGAAAAAAGAGAACGTGGTGAAAAACTTAAACGAGAAGAAGAGGAAGCTGTACTTATGTGTAGCAGAGATAACCCAGAAGCATGTATGTTATGTAGTTCTTAATTAAAACATATGATCTCCACTACTCCAATCACTACCCGAATCACTACTACTACTTGAACTATTAGTTTTATGTTTTTTATTGTGTTTACGATGATGTTTATGATGATGTTTTTTGTTATGTTTATGGTGTTTGTGGTGTTTGTGGCTATGCTTTTTGTGTTTACAATCGTGTTTGCATTTACATTCGGCATTATTTTTAACTTTAACGTGTGGTTTATCTACACATAATTGTATATGTGGTTGAATTTCTACAGTCATTGGTATTTTTTGTGGCGAGCATTTTTTTTGTGAACATTTTTTAGTCATTTTAATATTGTATATATTAGACATAATATTAAAAATGTACATTTTGTACATAATGTTTTTTATTTATTGTATTTTTTCTTTACAAGGTGTGCAAATACACACTGCATTATTTTTAAGAGTTATTTTTGGTTTATCAACGCATATAGTAATATTTGGTTGAATTTCCACATTCATTGGTACAGCGATTATTTCACAAGGTTCAGGTGGACAATCAGGATCTACAGGTGGATCTACAGGTGGATCTAAAGGAGGTACTACAGGGTCTACAGGAGGTACTACAGGGTCTACAGGAGGTACTACAGGAGGTACTACATGAGGTACAGGTTTTTGTAATGGTGCTTGGGTAGGTGTAGGTTCAAAAATATTTGGGAAATTTGTGTTGGGGTTTGACATTTTTATATAATATATATATATAAAAAAAAATTTTCATAATTAATGTGTTATTTGAACAAAATATCTTTTATACGTTTTGTAATATATTTGTAATTTTGTATGTATTTTGTAATTTTACAATGTATTTGCAGTTATGTATTAACTCGAAATATATATAATAAAAATTAAATAAATGAATACTTATTTTAAATATGACATTTAGATACCAAATTGTGGTTATTTTTTTTATATATTAATTGTAATATGCCTGATAAGAAACCTTCTGTAAAACGTACTAGGCGTACAGATCATAAAATGACATTGGCTGATTATATTAGAAAACATTCTCCTATAAAGGCTGGGTTAAGAATTCCAGATGAAGATAAACCTTTAGCAAAATACAATAAAATTATGAATAGACTTTATCTAGGAAATTTTCAAGCTGCTAAAGATAAAGATTTTTTCAAGAAAAAAAACATACGTGCTGTATTAAATTGCTCTAAAGATATACCAAACCATTTTGCAAGCAATAAAAACATCGAATATATGAGAATCCCCGTAGATGATTCTTTAAAACAAAAAGATTATGACTTGATGTTTGACTTTATGCCTGTCATTGTTGCCTTTATACATAAACACATTGTTGTGCAGAAAGGCAACATACTCGTTCATTGTTATGCAGGGAGACAAAGGAGCGCCATCAGTGTAGCGGTATATTTAGTCGACAAATATGGTCTTGATCCTAAGGAAGCTTGCAAAGTGGTACTCGATAAACGTCCAGAAGCATTTCACTTTGGCAAAAGTCTAAATTTTGACCAAGCTCTTAACAAATATTACAGAACATACAACAAAAAGAAACCATAATAAGTTTAATTTAATCGTTTAATAATATTTTTATTAAATTATCTAATTTAAAGATACTGATATTAATAAAAATATTACAAATGAATATAGCACCAAAATAGATAAACTTTAATGAATTAGTAAAAACAAGTAATACCACGCTTTCATTAAATATACAAGATCGTTTATAGAAAAAAACCCTAATATTAAAATAAATACAATTAGGTACATTTAGTAATGAATTAGATGCTGCAATAGCGTATAATAAACAAGCTGAGCAACTAAATAAAGATTTTAATTGTAAATATAAAATTAACAATTTTTAAATTAGCTAAATATGTATCGAATTTAAAAATAATCTTTATATAAATAGATATATTAATGCATGTTATAGACACAATGAAAGACGTAAATAACGATAAAAAATTAAAAGTATTGTTCAGAGGATGGTTTAATATACCACATAGTTATAGTATGGTAAATTGTTTTCAAATTGTTAATTTATACAAACGATACAAGGACAATATAGAGTTTTATATTGAAGAAATGCCATATTTTAGACAAGAGTGGAATGCAGTTAAAAAATTGGTATATAGTGAAGAATATAATCAGATTGTTAGAAATTTTAAACAGTGGAGTGGTGAGGAAATTGATTTAGTTTACAGTATTACATATCCTTATAATATGGATATGGTTACTGTTAATGGTAAAAGTGTTCCAAAATGCGTTTTTTATACATCGGAGTTTGCTACATTAGAACCACATTATTTTAGTTGTACTGATACAGATTTAACGAGTGATGAGAAGATTAAAGAATATATTTCAAATACTAACAATTTATACATGACATCTCCTAGTGTATGGTCGTCTTTAGGTATGAAAAAGTATGGTTTACCAGATACTAGAAATAATATTATTACACACGGAGTTGATCCAGATTTATTCAAATATGATATTACAAGACGGCGACGTGTTAGGGATTTTTACAAGGTTGAAGATAATGATATTTTAATGATTAATATAGGATCAATGACTAGAAACAAGGGTATGTTGTATATTATTCAGATCTTGAATATTTTAGTAAATCGTTTTGGTAAAACGTATTATAAATTATTGTTAAAGGGAACTGGTGATTTGTATAATTCAAAAATGTTTTTAGAAATTTATTTTTCAGAATTGCGTAATGCAAATGCAATAACATCTGAAGAGATGGATATTTTATTGACAAAAAATATTATTTTTACAGATAAAACATTGAGTTATGAAAAGATTAATGATTTATTTAATGCTGCTGATTTATATTTTTCACCATATTTTGCAGAGGGTTTTAATTTAACTTCTTTAGAAGCTTTATCGGCTGGATTACCTGTTGTAATACCAGAAACAGGTAGTACAAGGGAATATATTAGGAATATATATGATAATGGTGGTCAAGAACATATTTTGTATATACCATCACAGGTTGTTGAAGATGAGCGTGGGTTTAAGCAAAACAATATTGACTTTAAAGATTTATTGGATGTGTTTTTAACAGGTGAAGATAATATTCGTAATTTGCAAAAGACGAGGGCAACAGTTGGAGTAGATAGTTATAAGATTATGAAAAATTATATAACGGATAATTATAGTTGGAATAAGGTAGCAGAATTATTGTTTAATTATTTCGAGTACATTTATAATAATTCTTTATAATTTGTATAGGAAGTTTTTTTCTTTGTAATTAATAAGAATGGATATAGTAATATTATTGTTATTAATTATTGGTGTGGCGTTTGTTGCAGTTTCTTGGGCAAGAGCTGATTTACGATGTCCTCCACCTAAAATTGTTTATAGGTATGTTCCTAAGCATAATTTAGATGTACAATTTGGTACAGAAAATTCACCAGCTGAAATTTTTAAAGATATGTTTGTAAAACCTAGTCCTTGGATAGGTGGTTTTGGTTTAGGTAATAAAGCATTTAGTACAGAAATGCGAAATGCGCCAAAAAAAACAGAAACTCAAGCTCAATCTAGAGTTCAACAGCAAGTTCAACAGCAAGTTCAACAGCAAGTTCAACAGCAAGTTCAACCACAAGTTCAATCTAGAGTTCAACCGCAAGTTCAATCACGAGTTCAACAGCAAGTTCGAACTAAGGTTCAACCTAATGTTGTTCGACGTAAAATTCAACCTCAAGTGTTAGTTAAAAAATAATCATATATGTGTGTTATTCGTATAAACTTATTTTCCAAGATGATTATAAAAAGGTTTGATGTTTTCGTCATTCAGGTCAATTTTTATAGATTTGTATATAAATTCGATTGATAAACTTTCATCTTTTTATAATAATTTTAACTTTGGTTGGAAGATGAAAACGTATATGACTACAGCATTAGTTAATTCGTTTTCTTATAATTTAATTCGTCAAGTTCCGTTAATAGAAGGCTTGATTGTATTTGATGGTTTGATAAGTGCTATTAAATTTAGTATTGAATATATATATTATAAAATAAAGGATAATGTATTAGTTACAAAACCTGATTATAGTAATGAGAATTTAAGATTGGAGTTTATCAAGGCATATAATTCAATGTATAAAATTGATATGTTAGATAGGTATATTATATATGGTTGTGTATATTTTATTTATGGTTTGACAAGTTATTGGTTTGACAATAGTACTAATACTAATATTATATTATATTGGTCAAGTTTTGTTGTTGTTTTACCTGTAGTTCAAAATAGATTATTACAAGTGAGTTGGGTTGGTAATATGTATGTTAATTATAAGGAAAATAAGGTAGTATTTGTATCATATTCATTATCAAAGTGTATAATATCAAACATTCAGGATTTGGATACATCTATTAATCATATACAAAATTATCATATATTTGTGTTATACAAGTATTTGACACTTGATTTAGCATTGAGTTTTTTGAAATCGTATGTTTTTATATTTGTATTGTATTATTTGCGTAGTTCAGAGGTTACTTATTATTATTATAAAGCTATAAAATTGGCGTATTATTACAGTACTGGTTATTTATTTAATTCTATAACACGAAGTGATTCTATTTATGTAATAAATGTTATTGTAAAGGAAAAACGTTGGTTTGACATTGATAAAATAGAGATTGTACATGCATTTTATCGTGTTATATCAGATAAATACAATAGCAAAAATACATTTAGGACGACTTTGCATTTTAACATTATAAAATTTTGTACGTTATGGAGTATAGTATGTTTTTTAAAAATGTTTACAGCTCAGATAATAATAAGTGTGACATTATCTTACTTACTTATTTCTGAATACATAAATCCGATGTATAATTCTGATAGATTAAAGAGATATGTAACAGCTGTGTGTATATGTTGGTTTATATTAACAAATGTAAATGATTTAATTATAAGTGCATTTTTTGTATTAAACCCTGTAATTTTTTATATTTTTGAAGAAATATTATTTTTTGTAAGAAATTTAAATGATATTAAAAAGATTTTAAATTATTACAGTTCAGATAATAAACAAATTTTGAAAACATATTCTAAACGTTTAAATACGAGTTCTATAAAAGATAATGAGTATATATTTATAACACGAGGTAAAAAATAGTTTTAATATTTGTTGTGTAAAATTTTTGTATTTTTTTTAGATGTATTTCTTAAAAAATACATATATGAGTGTTCATATGTATAATGATATTGATATAAATAGTATAAAGTTTGATAATAAACCTTATAAAAAAATAAAAACTATACATATAGATGACAATGTGGTTGTAAAATCTATTTATTATATAGACATTTATTATAAAGACAATCCTCTTTACGTTCAAATACCTAAATGTAGATTGGAAAGTTTTTGTGAGCAAGATAATTTAATAACATTATTAATAGACAAATATTTTTATGAAAATTTTGTGAAACGTTTAGAGACGAGGATAATAGATACAGTTTATGATAATTCTGAAAAGTGGTTTGGTGGTAAAAGATTTACAATGAATAAAATATTGAATTGTATAGTTTCGCTTGTCGAAAAGGTAACAAAGGATGACTATAGATTTACAATGTCATTGGGTAAGGATATAAGTGTATATGATAGATGTAATAATGTTATAAACTTATACGAAACACAGATATCAGAAAGTGATAATCCAGAGGTTGTTTGTATTTTAAGAATTGAAAACTTGCAATTTATAGATAATTTATTTACGTGTAATGTTGTTGTTGAACAATTAAAATTATATAAAGATAAACCTTTGGTTGAGTATTCTATATTAGAAAGTGTGTCATCTATATCAGAAAGCGTTAGTAATAAAAAACTAGCGAGTGAATCTTCGGAAAGCGTATTAGAAGATGAATATTTTAAAGAAACTTAATATTTATTTGATATATTATTTTTAATATCTTAGGAATTATTAAATGTTATATGATGGTCTAGGGGGTCCCTATTTAATAAGCTTTATTTACAAAATTCATTCGGCTACTTTAATACAACGTTGGTGGAGGAATTATTTGTTTAGAAAAATAATATCGAAAAGGATTATTCAAAAGGAAATTGTACTTCGATAATTAATTTTAAAATTGTGGTTATTGATAAAAATTATTTTAGTTAATATAAGTATATTTAATATGTTTGAACAGGAACTTGATAACTTATTACAAAAAAATTGGTCAGATGAAGAAAGACGTCTTATCACTTTATTAATGGAAAATGTAATTTATTACAAAAAATTAATACCAAAAAGTCTAAAACAAGACATTATGAATGCATTGCAAATGTGTAATGTTTTAAAAACAGAGTTGGAAATATATAGGGCTAAATGTAACTGTCTTGCGTCAAAAAATGTTTCTACAATAATTTCTCCAGAAGAAGAATGTAAATCGTCAGAATGCAAGTGTACAGAATGCAAGTATACAGAATGCAAGTGTACAGAATGCAAGTGTGCAGAATCTGATAAAACACTAGGCGAAATAGATGTACAAGAAACTAAATCTCTAGATGGTGGTCCTGGAACTTATCCAGATCCAGAAACAGGATTATTTGAAAGTTCCTCTAGTAATGTTTAACTTTAATTAATGTATTCAATATATTCGTTTTTTATTTTACCAATCATTTTTTTGATAAAATGAAACGCGATATTGCGTTTACTTTTTTTCTTTATTAATTGTATAAAATGGCAAGTGTTTACACAAATTTATACTTTAACCAACCCATCGTTGTACTCGATACGACAGCTGCTAATCCAACTAGTGCATCTTTATTGTTGTATGGAGGTTTTACTTCTTTAGGAGCTGCAAGATTTGCTGGCATATCATCTTTTGTTAATTCAACTCAAAGTACTACAACAAGTAACGGCGCTGTTGTTGTAACTGGAGGTGTAGCTATTCAAAAAAATCTTAATGTAGGTGGAAATACAGTTTTATCCGGAGGATTAACTGCCGGATCATTTTTTACATCTGATATTCAAACCACAAGCATTACTACAACTAACTTACTATCAACAAATATTACATCATCCTACTTATCTATTGGAACTGCTACAATCGCAAATCTATTAAATACAAATATTACCACATCACATATTAATGCAACTGACATGACAATAGGAAGTTTATTAGCTACAACACAAATTTCAGCAGGAGCTTTTTATGCACCACAATCCACAATCACTAATTTAGTTACAACTAATTTTACTTCTGGATCATTTGCAGCTAGTCAATTAATTGCCGACAATATTACAACAGGTATTCTTTTAGCAAATACATACGTAAGTGCCGCAAACGTTTATGCCCCAAGCGGAACTATCAGCAATGTCGTCTCTACTGCCACAAGTACAGGATCAATTAATGCTACTGGTATGACCGTCGGAACTGTTCTTGCCACAAGTTCTATTAGTGCAGGAAATTTATATGCACCAAGTGGTACTATCAGCAATGTCGTCGCTACTGCTACAAGTACGGGTTCAATTAATGCTACTGGTATGACCGTCGGAACTGTTCTTGCCACAAGTTCTATTAGTGCAGGAAATTTGTATGCCCCAAGTGGTACTATCAGCAATATCGTCTCTACTGCTACAAGTACAGGTTCAATCGATGCAACTGGAATGACTGTAGGAACTATTCTTGCTACTAGCTCTATTAGCGCAGGTAATGTATATGCACCAAGTGGTACAATTGACAACTTAAAAGCTGTTAATGCAACTATCGGAAGTGTTTATTCTACTATTGGATCTTTTTCTACTTTAGGAACTTCTTGGCTTGGAGCTTCAACCATCACAGGTGCTAATATGTATCTTTCTGCAGATTTATTTGTAGCAGGTACTATTACAACTGTTAATATTACTACAACTAACTTATTAGATACTAACTTTTCTGGAGGAATTGCAAATATTAGTCAAAATTTGGTTGCATATGGTAACAGTAACACTATTGGTTCTATCTTTACAACAGACGGTAATGTAGGTATTTCAACAAATGCACCAGCTTATAAACTTGATGTTAATGGAACCTCAAGATTTGTTAATGGCGTTATGGCTAATACTGGAATAACATCTGGTGCGCTTAATGTAACAGGAGAATCTTTGTTACAAGGAGCCGTTACTGCAGGTGCTTTAGCTGTAACTGGAGCTTCTCTTTTACGCCTCGGAGTTAGTGCTGGATCACTTAATGTTACAGGATCTTCAGTATTACACGGAGGACTTACTACAGGTTCTCTTACCGTAACTGGCTCCTCTAGCTTTAATAATGGTATTACAACAGGATGCTTAAATGTTACTGGTGCCTCTATCTTATCTAGTGATGTAACTATGGGATCTAATGTAACAATTGCTGGACCATCTCTTAAAATTCCTGTCGGAGATACTGCCGCTAGACCAGGAACTGCAAGATCTGGTGACATTCGTTACAACACGGAATACCAACAATTCGAAGGTTATGGACCTGGAAATGCATGGGGATCTCTTGGTGGTGTAATTGATATTGCTCAAACTACCAAAGTTCTTGCTTCTGAAAGTCCAAGTGTAACTGATGGTAATCTTTACTTCTTTACTGTAGGTAGCGAACGTATGAGAGTAAACAGTGCAGGTAATATTGGTGTTGGTACAACTGCTCCAGCATATAAACTTGATGTACAAGGAACTCTTGGTGCTTCTATCGGTTTAACCGCAGGATCTCTTAACGTAACTGGAACTTCTATCTTGAATGGTACAGTTACAGCAGGAGCTTTATTCGTTACAGGAGGAGCTCTTGTCCAAGGTGCTGTCACTATCAGCGGAGCTACTACTATTGATAGTTCTCTTACTGTAACTGGTGCATCAGTTTTTAATAATGGTGTTACTGCTGGTGCTTTAGCTGTAACCGGAGCTTCTCTTTTACGCCTTGGAGTAAGTGCAGGATCTCTTAATGTAACAGGAGAATCTTGGTTACAAGGTGCTGTTACCGCTGGTGCTTTATTCGTTACAGGAGGAGCTCTTGTCAAAGGTGCTGTCACTATCAGCGGAGCTACTACTATTGATAGTTCTCTTACTGTAACTGGCGCATCAGTTTTTAATAATGGTGTTACTGCTGGTGCTTTAGCTGTAACTGGAGCATCTCTTTTACGCCTTGGAGTAAGTGCAGGATCTCTTAATGTAACAGGAGAATCTTGGTTACAAGGTGCTGTTACCGCTGGTGCTTTAGCTGTAACTGGAGCTTCTTTGTTACGTCTTGGTGTTAGTGCTGGATCGCTTAATGTTAGTGGTGCTTCTATCTTATCCAGTGATGTTACAATGGGATCAAGTGTAACAATTGCTGGACCATCTCTTAAAATTCCTGTCGGAGATACTGCCGCTAGACCAGGAACTGCAAGATCTGGTGACATTCGTTACAACACAGAATACCAACAATTCGAAGGTTATGGACCTGGAAATGCATGGGGATCTCTTGGTGGTGTAATTGATATTGCTCAAACTACCAAAGTTCTTGCTTCTGAAAGTCCAAGTGTAACTGATGGTAATCTTTACTTCTTTACTGTAGGTAGCGAACGTATGAGAGTAAATAGTGCAGGTAATATTGGTGTTGGTACAACTGCTCCAGCATATAAACTTGATGTTCAAGGAACTCTTGGTGTATCAATTGGTATTACAACTGGATCAATTCTTTCTACAAGTGTAAGTTCTGGACAGATTAACTCTACCAATGCAACAGTCACAAATGTAGTCGCCACAAATCTTTCATCTGGAAACTTTGCTGTAACTGACTTGTTAGCAACCAATATTACCGCATCAAATATCCTTGTAAATACTAAAGTCAGTTCTGCAAGTTTATATGCTCCACTTGCTACAATTAGCAATATAGTAGCTACAGCCACAAGTACTGGATCATTAGATGCTAGTGGAGTTACCGTAGGTACACTTAATATCACAACATATTTAACATCACCATCTGGAGGTATTACTAATTTAAGCTCAACGTCTATTTCTACTAGTAACTTGATTGCATCAACTGGATCTATTTCAAACTTATCATCACTTAATATTACTTCTGGAACTATGATATGTAACACAATTGATATTACACCAAGTCTTGGTGATATTTCTAAAGAAGTCAGTTTCACTGCCGCTAATAACCAAACTAGCGTCGCAAATGTAACAGGATTTGCATTCTCTAATACCATTGTAAGATCATTTACAGCATCTGCATCTGTAACAGTTATTGCAACATCTGGAAATCTATACGCAAATTATGATATCCGAGGTGTACAAAAACAAACAGGAGATTGGGCAATCAATACAACATTCGTCGGTGATAATACCGGATTTGTATTTACTATAGATAACATCAGTAGCAAAGGTCAAATACAATACACCTCAACTAATATTGGAGGATGGACTTCTGGAACTGTCAAATTCAGAGCTCATACAACATCAGTTGCTTAAAAATACATATTTTAATTTATTTAATCATATCAAAATGATTAAATATATCTAATTTTTTATAAAATTTTGTTTATTAAAAACACTTAAGCACTAGCCTTCTTTGGGAAATGAGGAGACAAATATCTTTGTAGCTTAAGATAAGTATATACCAATGGTGAATTAGCATCGTTAGGATCCTTTGGTTCAATAGCTGGCCCAAACAACTTGTGAAGAGCTGCATCAGGAACAATCTCACGTCTGTGATCTGGATTTTGAAGATCCTTTTCCTTAATATAACTAGTAATGTGTCTAGTAACATCAGTTCTTGCAATAGGATCTCCCTTCTTAACACCAAATTGAGAAAGGAAGCTATAAAGATCATCTGATACAATAACAGGTGATGCAAAGCCTGATGGCTTTCTTGGAGTTGCATCATCTGATTGTGTCTTCTTCTTTTTTGATTTCTTAGAAGCTTCCTTTACAGCATGTTCGTGATCACGTTGCATTTTTCTCAATTCTTGAATTTCACGTTTCAAGTCATTCATAAGAGTTTGTCTAGATTTAATCATAAGTTCAAAACGTTGTTTCATAGAAGTAGCATCAGTTGTTTCTGCTTCTGCAACAGTTTCAGTTACAGTCTCAACTGGAGTAGGAGTAGGCTCTACAACAGGAGTTGGAACAGGTGCTGGCTCAACTGGAACCTCTTTAACTTTTGTAATTTTCTTAGTAGTTTTTGCAGTTGCTTTAGTGGAAGTAGTTACTTTGCTCATTTGTTTTTTTAATGTTACTATAGGAATTTTTTTAAAAAATCTTACGCACTAAGGCTATAAATAAAAGGAAAAAATACTCAATAATCAATTTTTTCTTATTCGTTTTATCCGGGTATTTTTAATAGTATTTTTATTTAAGTAATCTACTATAAAATTATGATAGGAAATGATGGGACATTTTATATAATTGATTCTACATTAAGAGAAGGACAACAAAATTCACTTTGTAATTTTACATTAGCCCAAAAAATGGATTTATTATTACTATTAGATCTCTTTGGTATAGAATATGCCGAATTAACAAATCCTAATGCGTCCCAAATTGCGTTTGATGAGTTTCAATCACTTATAAATTTCAAAATAGAAAAACAATTACGAATAAAATTGGTAGCACATATAAGAAACCATAGGGATGACATTGAAAAAGTTTTACAATTAAATGATGTAAATGGTATCAGTTTAGTTATAAGTACAAGTCGTGTGTTAATAGATGCGTCTCATAAACGGACAACTGATCAAATTATTGAAGATGCTGTAAATAATTTAAAATATATAAAAACAAAAAATAAAACTATAGAAGTAAGATTTTCTACAGAAGATTCATTTAGAACAGATCCAAATGTTTTATCAAAATTATTTCTTGCTATAGAAGATTATATTGATAGAATTGGTATAGCCGATACTATAGGTGTAGCAACACATCAAGATATAGAAAATACTGTATCTATAATTAAAAATTCAACAAGTTCTTCTTTAGATATAGAATGCCATTTCCATAATGATTCTTCTAGTGCTGTTTATAATGCTTACACAGCCCTAATAAATGGATGTACACATATTAATACAAGTATACTAGGTCTAGGTGAAAGAAATGGAATTACAGATTTATCTGGTTTAATAGCAAGATTATATACTACACACCCTGAATGTCTTAAAAAATATAACTTACACATACTAGACAAACTTGATAAATTTGTATCACAATGTATAAATGTACCAATACCAATAAATAATCCTATTACTGGTAAATGTTCATTCCATCATAAAGCTGGAATCCACACAAATGCAATGAATAATGATAAGAATAGTTATGAAATAATAAACCCTAAGGATTTTAATTTGTCTAATAATATAGTAGTATTTAGTTCAATTATGGGTTATAACTCCCTAGACGTATTCCTAGAACAAAATTTACCTAATATACATGAAAAGTTAACAACCTGTTATATAAAAAAATTATGCAACGTTATTAAAACAGAAATTTCTAAAAATCCACAGCTTTATAATAAGATGAACCTTGATAGAAATTTTGCCATAGAATATATTTTAAAAACAGTAGGTTAAATTTATAGTCATATTATTATATGTATATAAATTGTTTAATGTGTAAACTATATTTTTAAGCTGAAGAAGCCAAGTAAAGCGTATAAGCGTGGTAAGCACCAGCAGCTGCAACGGCAAATTTAACATATTTTTCAATATCACCACCTCCAGTAGCAATTTTAACAGCATCCATACCATTGTATGCGACAAGACCCCAGTTTAGGGCACCGGCGACTAATAAGATTTGTATAAGCAAAAGCACGATTTTTTGAGAATCCATTTTATTTTTATACTATATAATAATAAAAAAAATTATAAGAAAATATTTATTATTTGACTATTAAATTGTTTTAAAAATATTTTTGATTGCCATAAATATTCCTTGTTGATCATATCTAAACAAATATTATCAGGATAATATTCTAATAATTGTTTACTATTTGTATTAAACATTCTATACAATTTCCTATACAAATCTATATTTGTTGTACTCATAATCTCTAATAATGAATCTTTTGGTAAAACCATTAATAATTGCTCTAATGGATCAAAAGGAACTGACTTGTAAAAAATACTTGAATATTGCCTATGTAATTTTAAATACTCAAAAATATCACTTGCAAAAGGCACAGCGTGATGACTATAACACCATGACCAATTATCGTGACAATGATTATTGTAATACCCAATTACCCAATTCAACCCATTTATATAATCTTTACAACTCGTTTCAACATCCGTAATACCGTAAAACTTATAATATCTTGTTTTGTATTCATTTTGATTAAACTGAATATAATCGTTTTTATAAATAAAAATGTTTACATTATTGTTATTGATATAATCTAAATCATATGTATCCCTATAACAAGATTTATCTGATTTATATACACTGTAAATGTTCTTGAAAAATAAAGGTTCCGTTTTTGATAAATGATAAAATAAATCACATAACATATTCATTTCTATTACACCTTTGAAATCACCAACACATGACTTTAATTTTTCAATACATATTAAACTTTTATATTTACCAGTATTGATTAACAAGCTATAATATTTTAAAAGGACATTTATACCACCCTGTTTAATTAATAATGATGGTATATTTTCCAAAAAATCATTTCCTAATAAAAAACACAGAAATATATAATCATATATTAAATTTTCATCTGATATAATAACATGATTATCTAAATTAGATCTAAGATCTTTACATACATATTGTTTTAGTTTTTTAATTGCAACATACGTATATACCCTATCACGTTCTAATAATTTACTATTAAATGTATTATCTCTTATTAATACTATATTTTCAGATCTTACACTTATTAAACTTAACATAATCAAATCAGCATCTAACCCATAAATACAAGTTTTCTTATCGTCCTTTATATTTGATATTATTTTCATCATTTTATGTTCTCCTTCACCAGGAATGTTAGAGTCTGATATATAAACATCATCTAAAAATGAACTACAATCATTGATAATATTTACTTTAAACACTTGTAATTTTCTAGTTAATTTATCCATAAAATTAGTACCAGGAGTAATCTTATTTGAATTCCAATGCACTTTAGATTCAATCTCTCCATCACCTTTGTTATCACATTCTATTTTTTTATCTAACAATTTGAAAAAATGAGATTTGTATCTTCTTTCTCTTTGCTGATTAATTTTTGCACGTGGTGCTACACCATCTATCATTATATAAAGATATTTTGGCTTAATAACATTTAATATATATCTAGTATAATCTATACAGCCATTTATAATTTCATCTTCTATATAATTAACATCATCCGTATATAATAAATTTTGTAAAACTTGTTGAGCACACGGATGAATCATACTATTGTAATCCAAAAACAAATAATCAATGTCTGATTTAGAAATTGTTGTTTCATCTACTGTAAGATCATTTTCTGTATTGTATTTTTTATATACCGTATAAAAATACCATGGTATACCCATACTTTGTTCCTTAATAAAACATAAAACATTTTCATTTTTTATTAGAAATATACATCAACATATTTTATATATTAACTTATATACGTTTGATAAACAAGCATACAATTCTTATTATCATTAAATTCAAAACCTTGTTGATGCAATAAATTTTTAAAACGTCTAAATTCGTTTTCTGCGTTTTCTTCACTTGTTGTTATTTTATCTACAATAAATTCTTCTTCAATTTCATTGTCAGACTCGTACTCCTCTTCTATTTCATCCTTTTCATCAAGATCTTCATCTTCTTTTAAATCGTCTTCTTCTTGTTTCTCCGAATCTTCCTTTTCTTCTTCATTATCTGACATATGAAAAGAATCTTCTGTTATATCAACTACACTTTCATTCTCTTGTTGATTATCATAATCACTAGTATTCCCATCTAAAATATTCATTTCATCACTTTCTGTAGTCTTAATTTCCCTAGATCTATTGCTTTTTATAAATTTTATACTCGTTATTATTCTATGATACACACTTCCTTTCTCAAAACGATTTTTAGATTTATTGTATTCTTTAATTAGCAAATCAGGATCTGTTATATTTTCAAATAAACGTTTCCTGTTTATACGATTTTTTCTTTTTATTACAAAATTCATAGGATATTCTTTTAAATGTAAACGATTAAAATATTCGTCCCTTTTTTTTTGTACATTTTTATTTAATCTTTCTTCTATTAAATTTTTATAGTAAGTTAACAATTCTGTTCGTCTTCTATCCATTTCCTTTAATATACCACTATTTTTTTCTATCAAGTCTAAACATTTAAATATTTTTTCTAATATATCTTCATTGATATCTAACAAATTGAAAAAAAACCCATTTGAATTTTTAGTATATTCAATATTTGTCATACGTAATATATTTAATATATGCAACTTCTCTTTTGTATTTAATTTACCAATTCTTGTAATAATATTTTTAACGTCTATATCTTCTAATTTTTTATATTTTAATTCAGAAGTATTATCATCTTGATCTTCGTGGTCATCTGATTTGTCGACTTGTTGTTCTTGCAACTTGTCAAGGGTGTTTAAGGTAAAGTCGTTTATTGTATTCATTATACTATTATACAAAAAGACGTTAATAATACAATTTTTTTTTAACTAATAAATGTAATATGTCTGGAAACATTCATGATACAAACGTAAACAAATTAAAAAATGATATTGACAAACTATTATTAGATTTAGATGATATTGTTGAAAGAGGAGATTTTATAGCAGATTACGAAGATACATTAAAAAATAAATATACATATATAGTAAACACATCTGAAAATTTATGGAAATTAATAATAGGTCAATATTCAAATTTAACTTTTGATAAAACTATTTTTCTTAAAAACTTGGAGATGATGTTGGCTGCTATTTCTGATATACAAACACGTAAAATTACACAACATGACGCTTCTCAAAATATTGGTGAAAATCTGGCTTCACAATTTATACCACAACTTAAAAAATAATTGTTCATTATGTTTATTTATTTTATGTTTAATATTATATAATATAAAATGGATGAAGTAAATGTAAAAATAGACTCAACTCAATCTATTGGATTTTTCTCTAGAATGCAAGGACAAGCTATTACATCAAAAGAACCTCCTAAACCAGTACCTATTACATCAAAAGGACCACCTAAACCAATACCTATAGTTTCTAAATTTGTATCAATCGTAGAACAACCAGCAGTCGTAGAACAATCAGCAGTTGTAGAACAACCAGCAGTCGTAGAAACCCCAGCAGTTGTAGAAAAACCAGCAGTCGTAGAAACCCCAGCAGTTGTAGAAAAACCAGCAGTCGTAGAAACCCCAGCAGTTGTAGAAAAACCAGCAGTTGTAGAACAACCAGCAGTCGTAGAAACCCCAGCAGTTGTAGAACAACCAGCAGTCGTAGAACAACCAGCAGTTGTAGAACAACCAGCAGTTGTAGAACAACCAGCGGTTGTAGAAAGTTTGTCAGATGAACATATTCAGGCATCTGTTGATTTTATTAACAAGTTAAATTCAACACCTCGAATTATAGGTAATAATAAATTTCAGGAAAAAATATCTGAATTGGAAAATTTAGTAGAAAATTATAAACGTGGTGAACAAGAATCTGAAATGAAAATTAATTTGTTTAAAAAAACTATTAATACTTTACAAACTCAATTGCAAGAAAAATCGTGTCAAATTTCTAGATTAGAAACACAACATATAGATCCTCAATATGAAAAACAAATAATAGATATTAATCAAAATTTACAAGAACGTGATAATATTATTCGTAATCTAAAAGATGATATTGCAAATTTCTATAAGGAAGTAGATTTTTTAACATCAAGTTTACATGATATAACACATCAAAGAGATGATTCTAATCAACACATGAGTGATATGAAACAACGTTATTTAGCATTAGAAAATAATCATCAAAGACAAGCTATTCAACTTCAGATAAGTGGTGAAAATGTTTCCAAACTTGAAAACAAACTAAATTTAGAAGAAAATATACGTCGAAATTTAGAAAATGAGATAGAAAGTATGAAATCCGAATTAGCAAATTACAGAACTGATATCAAAAATTTAACTATAGAACGTGATCAGGAAATAGCTAGATTACAACAAGAATTACAAAATGTAAATGTTGAGGTGAATGTTGAAGAAAAATCTGAACAGGACCAGAAGACTTATATTAAAGGAAATATAAGAATAAATAGAAAAGGTCCCAAACCAAGACGTAAAATCTAGATGTAATATTAAAAATTACTAACAACTTTTATATGATAACCTACTAAGTGTTTGTTTTTATAATTATTAAGTTTTAATTTTGTTTTTAAAAGTGGGTATTCATGTGGATTCCATTCTAAATCAATGATATCTTCTAAAATACCATCGGTTTTTACTAATTCTTGTATTTTACCAGGTTTTGATTTATCAGATCTGGAAATACAGAAAATGCCATTTGCACCACCTGGGGTTTGAGAGTTTATAATAATAATAAATGCTCCTGCTTCTTTTATATTTTTTGTTTTAGTGCAATTTATATACCCCACATTAAAACTAGTATGACCTAAAAATCTTAAAAACGAATCTGTATTATTCTTTAAATTTACAGTTAAATTAAATGAATCAGGATCAGTTGTTTGAATTTTATCATTTGAATTGCCGAAAAACGTATCAAAAAATGATACTTCAGAAATAGATGGAAACTTAAATGACATGTTCTATTATATTTATATTTAATATAATAGAAATAATGTTTATACGAAATTTATATAAAATCTGTTTTTAAAAGGAAATATGTTTATTCGTTAAAGAAATATTCATTAATTTCATTAATTTTAGGTTTATTATAGAAATATTTGGATTTTTTGAATGTAGGAACTGTTATATGTTTTACACCATCTTCGTAGTCAATATTGTTTTCTATAATATTTACAGGACCTTTGATATTATTATCTTCATAATCGTAATTTTTAGCTAAATCATCTGATGATACATAATGTAATGAACGGTCACTTGATCTTTTATCTACTAACAAAACATTTTGTAAACTATTTCGTAAACTAATACTACTATTATCGTCTTGATCATCTTCAAAATTATATTCTACGTGAATATCCTTTTCTTTTATATTTGGATCTTCCACGAATTCTAAAACTGTTTTTATTTTATCTAATGGTAAAAAATCTTGTAAAATATTTTCTAAATCATTTATCAAATCTTCATTCTTTAATGATGATTCAAAGTCTTTTGGATTTTCATATACTCGCCTAGCTATTCTTCGTAAGCATTTGTAATAATATGTTTTTAATTGTGGAAGTTTATAATTTTGTAACAATGTATCTACATAAACATCTGATTTATTTATTATAATTTGAGTAGACAATCGTATAATATCCTTTAGTAATTTATATATTTGTTCTTCTGATAAGTCTTCACGTTTTTGTACCCATTTTAAAAATTTACTATATTGTTTATCTAATTTTTTATCTGACCATTTTGTAATTTGTAATAAACGTCTTTGGAAATCTGGATATAAACTAGGTCTACTTTCACGATTATTATGATATGATTTTTCTTTTTCAAATAGTTTTAACATGTATTTATAAACAAATTTTATAATAGGATTATACAATTTAGTTTTTAACCGTGCATTTTCATTTAAAATTGTTTTTAACATACGTGTACTTATGTATAACAATTATTTTTTTATTTTATTTTCTGCGAAAGGAATTGTTAATTTATAATCTATGTAATATTTAAAAAAGACAGATATGAACTTTCATACGTTTGTATTAATATCTACTATTGTATTTTATATAATTTTACGGATGTACAAGAGAAATGTAAATGATACAAATACAACAAATCCAACAGATATAAAAAAACGTAAAAGTAATCTGTTATATGTATTATTTTTACCAGTTGTAATGTACTTTTATCATTTTATGTATGGTGAAACAAATGTAATACAACATGGACAATCAGGAATTGCAAATTTACAACAACCAGTACTTGTTAAAAATGACAGTATATTTAACAGTATAAAATCATCAGAACCATTATTAACATCACCTTTTCCTGAATCAAGTATAAGTATAAGTACTTCTTCATCCAAATAACATAATAGTTTCCAAAATTTAATTTCTATGTTTTATGTAAAGTGAATGGCGGAGAACATATATTATAACACTAACAATACTTTAAACAAAATGGAGTTTTTACAACATAAATCAGAAAACAAACGTCATCATATTCATCAAGAACCAACGCAAATGTTATTAAGAAATTATATTTCAAAAGTTACACCATTTGATAATGTATTATTATATTATGATGTAGGTGTTGGTAAAACTTGTGCAGCTATAACCATTGCAGAAGGTTTTAAAGAATATATAAATAATATGGGTCGACGAGTAGTTGTATTAGTAAAAAATAAAAACATTGAGAAAAATTTTATAGGTGAGTTATTAAGTAAATGTACACGAGAAGAATATCTAGACGATGAAGAATATGATATTTATAGTGGTAAAATAACATATAGGGGATCTGATACACATAGAAATGAAATTATTACTAGAGCTAATAAAACAATATCTAAATCTTATCAATTCGTAACATATGGTACATTTATTAATAGAGTTCTTGGAGCTAAGCAATTTGAAAAAAATGAACTTGGACAAAATACGAAACGAGTAAAACGAACAGAAACCGGAGAAATTCAACGTAAACGTATAAAAGATGAAATAAAAAATTTAAACAATACAGTTATTATAGTCGACGAAGCTCATAATATAACTGGTAATGAAGTATATACTTCTTTAATGCGAGTATTGTCAAGGTCTTATAATTACAGATTAATCTTATTAACAGCAACACCAATGTATGATAATTCTACTGAAATATTTGAATTAGCAAATCTATTAAATGCTAATAATACTCGTTTTCAATTTCCTACAGGAAATAACTTATTAAAAGCAACAGAATCAGGAGATAGTTATTTGATAAAAAAACGTTCAGATTATATAAATAGATCAGCACTAAAAGGTGACGTTTATGAAATTACAGACTGGGGGAAATCACAACTAGAAAATTCTATTTTAGGAAAGATTTCTTATTTACGAGGAAATACAGAAACAAATCCTGAAAAAAAAGAACTTGGTGAACCATTACTTACAGGAAATGTTGGTACAACAAAGGTCTTCCTATGTGAAATGTCACAATATCAATATAAAGTATATTTAAGTGCACTAAAAACTGATTTGGGACAATTTTCTAAATATGATATGTCAACTGCTATAAAACGAATAGAATCAGAAGAAAATGTAATGGAAAGTGATAGAATAGTTTCAAAAGCAAGTTCGCTTTATAAAAATAGTAGTGACGCCTCTACAATGACATACCCAGAGTTTACATATGGTAAAGATGGATTTCTAAAAATTTTCTCTAAATCAGGTAATAAATATATAATAAAGGATAAAAGCGTATTAACAACAGAACTTAAAAAATATTCTTCAAAATTATATCATCTTTTACAAAATATAAACAATGGATCAGGTAACGTATTCATTTATACTAATTATGTTAATTATGGAGGTACATCTTTATTAAAACAACTTCTGTTAAACAATGGATTTTATGAATATTCTGGTAAAAATGTTCCTGAAGAACGTTATTATAAAAGTTTTATGATATTTGATGAAAGTACTAGTTTAAGAAATCGTGAACAAGCAAAACGAATTTTTAATAGTGATGAAAATAAAGGGGGTAAATACATTAGAATTATTATAGGATCACCTATTATATCCGAAGGTATTACTTTAAAAGCTGTTAGACAAGTCCATATTTTAGAACCATATTGGAATATGAGTAAAATTAATCAAATTATAGGAAGAGCTGTTAGAAACTATTCACATCACGCTTTACCACTTGAAGAAAGAAATGTTGAAATATATAAATACGTATCTGTTTTTTATACAAATGATAAACAACTAGATAGTACATCAGATTTAAAAAAGTTTTTTATAGATCGAGAAAAATATATTTTATCCGAAGAAAAAGATAGAAGTAACAAGTTGATAGAAAGACAACTTAAAGCATCTAGTTTTGATTGTTCCTTTAATACATCAAGAAATATTATTGTAAACGGTATAAATGGATCTCCTGAATGTGATTATACAGAATGTAATTATACTTGTAAACAATTACCAAGTAGTGAACGAGTTGATAAATCTACTTATAAAATGTATATTGCATTCTTTGATCAATTTGATATTTACTTTATTATTGAAACAATTAAAACAATGTTTAGTAAAACATTTGTATGGCATTTAGATGATATAAAGGAATACATACAACAATTAGAACCATTAGTAACAGATGAAGCTATTTACACAACATTAAAACATATTGTTGATAATAAAGTTTTTATCGTTGATACGTATGGTAGGGAGGGATTTATTATACAAAGTGGTAATTATTATATATTTAATGATTCTGATATAGATATTGAATCATCCATTTATTCCAAAATTTTGGATTTCTCTGTAGATGTTAACAAATATTCCTTAAAAGAATTTTCAGAAAATACCTTAAAAACTAATCCTTTTAGTAAACAACTAGGTAAAGAGAAATCTACATCAGATGAACCAAATGAAATAGATTTATTAACTCAAGAAGATTTGGATTTTAATACAGAAATAGAAATAAACTACCCAATTTATGGAACATACAGAACTAAAAAGGGTAAAGCTGATAAATGGGAACACAAATACGGAAAACGTGATGAAAAATTTAGAATTTTAGACTTGCGTAATATAACTACAAAAAATAGAGATCAACGACGAGATGTCACTGGAAAAGCTGCTGAAAGTTATGAAATTTCAGATTTACGTTCTATAGCTCGAGCATTAGATATTGAAGTAAATGATACTCATCAAAAATCTGACTTGATTCGGTTAATAAAACGTCTTTTGGAATCACAAAATAGAATACTTCGATAATTTCTAATTGAATAAGTGGTAACGGTAACTACTATTTTATTTAATATATAATGATATATTAAATAGAATACATATTAACAACATAAATATTCATATATTTTTTTAGATAAAGCTTTGCCAATACGTCTAATTTTACCATTGTTTTCTGATACAATTAAATCGGATAATAAAGATTCTTTATCAGAAATATTTTCTAATGTATTATATTTATCAATTAAACTTTTTATAGTATTAAATGGATAACCTATAATAATAGTTGCTACTCGTTGTGATACACCTGGTATTAAACATAATTGATTGATTAATTTATTTGCAATTAATTTATCTGAACGTTTTAATAACTTTACAGAATCACCCCCACCAGATTGTTGTTCAAACTCTTTGTTTTTGAATTTTTTATACAATAACATAATCATATTAAATGAATCTTGTTTATTTTCAGTTTGAATAACATGATACTTATGTCTAAAACTCAAGTTTAATAATGATCCATTTATAATTGTATTAGATAACATAAAATTATCTCTTTCAACAATACCTTTATTACCTTCGATTAAATAACATATTTTGTTTGTATCTTGTATAGATTCTAATAATCTAGTTTTTTGTTCTCTAAATCTTCCATCTGTAATGCTAGAAGACAAATCTTTCATACTTTTTCTTTCAATCATTAAATTTAGAGTAGACCAATCTTCTAAATTTTCAATAACAGCAAAATCACCAACTGGTAATGATGTTACCTTAAATAGTATTTCTATATTTTGAAAATCTAATTTTAATACTAAATCATTTTCTACATAAACTAACTCTGACAAACGTTTTATGAAATCTTGTTCACGGTAATCGATCAATAAATACATTTTATTTCTTTATACATTATAAAATAACTAAATACTCAAAAATGAACGGTGATGTTGAACAACTTGTCAAAAAATCAAATTCTACAAAATCGCAAAAAAAAGTAAAAGTTAAAGCCTCGCCAAAAGAAAATATAAATATTGTAAATAATAATTCTGTAGAAGCTCTAGAAGAAAAATGTGATGAACATAGTACAAATATATTTTTAGCTAATATAATTTATGCTTTCCACGTAGCAGTTATTATTTTTATTTTACTTGCTCCATTTTCAAATATACCAGCATTTTTGATATTACATGTAACTTTTTCATTTAGTTTACTTCTTCATTGGTATAATAATAACAACGAATGTTCTTTGACGTATATGGAAGCAAAATTAAGAGGTTTAGATCGAACTGAGAGTTTTACTCATAAGTTTATAGCTCCATTATATGATATTTCACGAACAGAATGGTCTAGAATTTGTTATATTGTAACAATAGTATTAATGTTTGTATCGATTCATTATTTATACAATTCAGATAAAGTATCACAAGCATGGAAGTGTTTTACTGATAGGAATAGTGACCCTGAATATAAAAATTTACCACTATATAGAAGAATAATATTTAGTTTTAATTGTTTTAAACCTCTTTTGATTTGGTGTTAATTAGTGCGTGATGACTATGTAATTTTTTTATATAGTATTTATAATATGGATATTGACTTTTATTCTAAATATATAAACATTGATTTTGATAAAATATTAATCGATAATAATAATCCACTTGTTAATTCTGAACAAATTTACATAAATTATAAAAAACAGTATTTAGATGAAACAACTTTGGCATATATTAGTTTCCAGGAGTTATCAGAAAAACTTTCTAAATTACAAGAAACAGGTGGTTACAAGCAGAATTCAAAAGGAACAAAATTTGTTTTTGTTTATATTGATAATGAAATAGTTGAAAGTTTAAAATTACAAATAAAAAAATTGTATATGACTCAAGAAAAACGATTTTCTAATTTTTATGATTATATTACTTTATTAAACAAAGATAAACATCTTTTTATAGAAACAACTCCTGTTGTTGAAAGACGAAGTTTTTTGTCAAAACTTTTTGATAAACGAATATGATATATTACATCATTGTAGTTAACACTGATACTATTTGTTTAGATTTTTCTCTTTCTTGTTCCAATTTATGTTTATAATCGTAACAAGTTCTTAATTCGTTTTTAAGTTGTTTTAGTTGATTTTCAAGATTTTCGATAGATGTTTGATGTTTGCAAATAAGTTTTTTAGTCGATGAAAGAAATTTGCTATGTAAATACATCATATCTTCTGTTTGCATATTTTCATTACACGTAATACAACGTCTCGATTCAAAATACTCAGTGTCTAAAATTGGATACTTATAAACGTCCTTAAAATTAACTTCTACTAAGCATTTAATATGAAATATATGATTACAACTCAAGATAATAAAAGGTCCACTTTGATCATTGCAAATATTACAAGAATGACTATCAGTAATGTGAGATGAAGCATAATCATCTGTTACGTTATCTTTACTTTTTCCACTGTACATATTTCTTAATTCTGTAACTTTACTCTTAGATGTCAATTCAATACTGCTGCGATCACTATCAGTTTCATATAAATGTTGCATTTAACTTTATCAAATGCAAAATAAAAATCAATTTTTTATAACAATTTATTCGCCTTTTTCCATATGAAAATTATATTCAAAACGAGGTAAAATAGTAGTTGATATCATTATACCACAATATTCTTGTGGAGTATCAGAATAATCAACATATTTATATAAATTTAAACGAATAGCTTCTATTACTAATAATTTGAAAATGTTTTTAAATTCCAAACCGTGACCTTGTATTGCATTTCCATCTTTATCATAATTACATAAATGAGCAAGTTCGTGTAAAATAACATACATTAATAAATTTATATCATATATGTTTTCAGTTTGATCACGCGTTCTTAAACAAACGTGCATATCCTGTTTGTCTACTGTATATGTAGTATATCTTTCATCAATAGCTGCTTCAGATAATATATATGAATTATAATTTTCTTTTAATTTGTTTATAAAATAGTTTCTTTGGGGGTCACGTTCATATTTTTTCGATAAATGATCTATTAATTTTATAACACGTATATTTATTTCAGCTAACATATTTGCAGATTGTTTCAAATAAGTTTCAGATTTAGTATGACCTCTTCTTATAATATATTTTTTACTATCTATTTCAGATTGTATATATAATGTTTCACTATATGTAGACACCATATTGATTGTAAAATACAATACTAATATAAACGTTATTAATACTAATACAATATCCATTATTAATAACATTGAAAAAAAGTTTGTCTAAATTAATCTTGTTTTCCAGGTTTATATTCAATAGCACCCTTACATACTGGGCAAAGCTTACATTCTGGTTGTTCAGAACATTTTGCAAAATCACCCATAATATTTTCTGCATTTTTTTGTAAAAAAGCTCTGTATTCATGAGAATTTTTTACATTGTACTTTTTTTGAAGAGCATTGTTTAGTTCACAATTAGGATTGTAATCTGTAAATACACGAGCGTCACTCATAACGAATTTTGGCATTCTGTTTTATATATTATCTAGATAAAAAATTTTACAGTTAATAAAAGTTAATTATTTAATAAATACTGATCATATCTTGAATTATCCCCTGATGATACATCATACGAAGATGTAAACTGTAAACCACCATCAAATCTATCTTCTCTTTCAATATCCTCTCCCATCACATTATCGTCTTCTTGATATACTTGTTCTTCTTTCTGTATTTGTTCTTCCTGCTGTACATATGATTGTTCTACTAATTCTTGTTGTTGCAGTGCTTGTTGCTGTGCTTGTTGCTGTGCTTGTTGTGGTGGTGCTTGTTGTTGTGGTGCTTGTTGTTGTGGTGCTTGTTGTTGTGGTGCTTGTTGTTGTGGTGCTTGTTGTTGTGGTAATGGTTGTTGTGGTAATGGTTGTTGTGGTGCTTGTTGTTGTGGTAATGGTTGTTGTCTTAAATCTTCTGTATTCATATTAAATAACGATGTTAATAATTCAGGTGTTAATAAAGATACATTGTTTCCAGATGGCATATTTGCAAAAGATGAAATTCTAGTTAAGGGTATTCTAGATGTTTGAATAGTGGTATGAATTGGTATTGAACTATTTGGAGCAAAGTTTGTACCTGCGTTTCTAAGTGGATTTTGATTTTGTAAATTACTATTAATATTACCACCCCTATCAGATCTCCTTTTTAAGTGATCATTTATCATAACAAGTTCATTATCTAAAATTTGAAACGTTTTTGATACATCAGTTTTATATGATTGTAAATCTTTTACACGTGTTCTCATTTTTTGATTTTCTATATGTAAATTATCAAACCTCTTATGCAATTTTGAATATTCCCTTTCTGATTCTAAAAATTTATTAAAATAATACCAGGAAATTATACCAAAAATAATACATACGATGGTGGGTAATTGACTTGACATTCGTTTATTATACTATGTTATATAATATAATAAAATAAACATTAATTAACGTAAACGTGTATAAAATTCTAAAATTATTGATATTGTAAAACACACAAAAATATTATCTATATAAATTTGTTCATGACGTTGAATTAAAGCACTTGTAACACTTCTACACTTTTTAATGTAAAAGTGTGGTATTACTTGTTTTTACTAATTCTCTAAAGTTTATTGACTTTGGTGCTATTTGATTCATATGTTCGAATAATTTTATTATGATATTAATAAAATTATTTTTAAATTGTATTTGAACTAGTCCAGACTCTTGTAAATTTATAAACTTCTTGGTCCATAATTAAAATTATTATAAAAATATTTTGTTGGAATATTTACGTGTTTAGGTGATGATTTATATTGTTTCTTACCAGTATAATAAAAATTAGAACATACATAATTATCCTTCATTGCCAATAAATCATCGTATACTTTTCTTATAACCTGTTTTTTTGCAGTATCATATGGACGGATAACTGACATACATTCATCATACGTAAACCATCCTATATTTTGAACTTCTCCAGTTTGGATCTTATTTTTATAATCAATCTTAGCCGGTGGAGCATCATCCTTGATTTTAACTAAATAATAAATATGTCTATATCTTACACCATTTGTACCAACAAATTCCTCGTGAATAGTAGGATAATTTTTGATAAAGTCATAACATGTCTTATCATAACCAGTTTCTTCAAAAAATTCTCTTTCTGCACACGCAATATTCGTTTCTTTCATGTTCCTACGCCCCTTGGGAAAGCCAAATTCTTGAAAAGTAAACTTTGATCGTCCAAACTCTTGTACTAAATGAGGAATGTCTAATCTTTGATATTTTCTATAAGCATATTCATATTCGTTTTTAAAACATTTACTATCATGATTTACCCATAATGCCCTCCAAATTTCGTCAAATGATTTTGTTAATAAACATTGTTTTTCTTGTTCTGTCATTTCATTTAAAAAAATTGGTAACACTTTTTCAGATTCAGATGGATCATCTGGGTATTTTCCTCTTACAAAATCAGTAAATCCCATAGTGTCTTTTCTTTGAATCATTAAGAATTTAGTCTTTGGATAAGTATTTGTTGTAATCGTTTGTTTAACACTTGATAATATATTTACTAATCTACTGTTTTTATCATATGTCTCATCTGTATCATTTTCTATAACTTTAAAAGCTATAATTCCAAAACTAGTAATTGGCCCATGACAATCCTTTACAACATGACCCTTTTCACCACAATTAACACAATATATATTCCTATATTTTGATTTATTTGGTGATCTCTTTTTTGGATTGTACATTGAAATTTCTTCTTCATTCAAAAAAACAAAATTATCAGATTCAGGTGATGATGACAAAACCTGGTCATTTGTAATAGTTTTTTTAAATTCCTTTGTTTGTTCTTGTATATTTACCTTTTCCACAAAAATATCATTTATAAAATCTTGTGTATTTTGTAAATTTTTCATTGTATTGTCTTGTGTATATTCTTCTACTTTTTTATTTAAACGGTTTTGTGATTGTGATTTTTGAGGTAACATAACATCAATATCGTTATTCTTATTAAATAAATTAATTTTAGTTTTTAAATTCGCTTTTTTATTAAATCTATATAACGTTCGAAACAGATTAAATTTTTATTAATAATATATACAAATGATAGATTTATATTTATTTAATACCATTATTAACACCATATGGTATATTTTTACTATACTTTTTCTATTATATAGATTTACTTCATTCTTTAGTTATATTTACAATTTTGTACGTTTTTGTGGTAAATTATTTAATGGAATTTACTATGTCTATGATCAAATACGTATTTATTTACGTAAAAGACGAGGATATATTTATTTAGAAAGCGATGATATAGAAGCACAAAATAAAGATATATTATTACCACAACAACATACTAAACACAAAACATTATTTGAAAAGTGTAAAGATTATTTCAATAAACAATATGATTATTACTATTTCAAATTTTTCGGAAAAAGAAGAAATCTAAATAATATAACAAGACAAGATCGTACTACACATATAAATCTTACAGAAACTACATATTCATCAAACTCTATTAACAATTATTCAAAACAATCTGAAAGAGATTTGTTTGATAAACAATTAAGTGAATTATGTGCAAATAATAGTTCTATTGATTTTAACGATTATATTGACCAACATAGAGATTTAAAACATTCTATGGAAAATTCTAGTTTATTTGATATAAATTACAAAACAGGGAGTTCCCTAAATATGTCAAATAAGTATGCTAAGGATAAAGATAATCAAATTATACATGATGAAAATTTATTTCAATCTGTTGAGTTAAATACTCATGATAACATCAATAGTACCCCAGATCCTAATAAGAGTAGTTTTTTAAACAATTATTTTACAAAAATGAATAGTACAGAATTAGACGAAGAAGAACATCCATTATTACATAATAATACGTATGGTATAGAAGACAGTAATTTATTACTAGATTCAAGTTTTATAAAACGTACACAAATGAACAAGGAATTATCAAATCAATGTATAACAAAAGATAATCTTATTATCAAACAAGATTGTTATCCTAAATTTGTAAAATCTCAATTATCTACAAAAAGAAATATAGAAACTATAACAGAAGAGGATGAAAAAGATGTATATTTAGAAAATAATAAACGTGCAAAAGAAGAATTAAAAGTAAATGAAAATGTTGATAAACACGTATTTAAAATTGGTAGTTTGTGGGATGATGATTTTTATACTGCAACAAATGATTCCCACATTTCACATCAACAACATTATGGTGTTGATATAAATAATTCTAGTACATATTTGAGAAATAATATAAGTTATTCAATGATAACTAATGATAAAATAGGGTCCGATTCAGATGAAGATTATGCAAATCAAATTCTAAAAAATCCTTATATATAGAATTTTTCACGATAGTCTTTCAAATTCTAAAATCCTTATATATAAAATTTTTCACGATAGTCTTTTTCAAATTCTAAAATCCTTATATATAGAATTTTTCACGATAGTCTTTTCAAATTCTAAAATCCTTATATATAGAATTTTTCACGATAGTCTTTCAAATTCGTCAACAATTTTATCTGTTAATTTTTCACATTCTTTGTAACTTCCAAGTGCACCTTGTATGATTACGTCAAAATTCATATCACAAGCGACATCAGAATAATAATGGAAATTCATTGATATCATATGTGTATCTTGTTGTGTATCAAGAGCCCATGATATGTTAGTATCACTTTGCATCCGTTGTTCTAATTTTTTCATTAAATCTCTAAAAACAATAGGAATTTTATCTAAACCAAATGCCTTTGCAAATCGTGTTTCTCCTTCATTTGTAGTTATACAAATATAATAAGTATTTAACATTTTATATAAATTATAATAATTTAAACTTAAATCTAATTTGTCTCCAAATTGTTGTCTTATGATTTCACTACAATGCAGTTTAAAAAACTTGTTGCTTTCACATAAACCATCCATTTCTTGTAAATTTCCGCGTTTTAAAATATCCTGAATTAATTCATTAGGTAATTTTTCCATTGTACTATATAATTATACTTTATAAATAAAATTATATAAATTATATTCATATTTGTTTTTATTCTAAATCTTCATCTTCATCTATTTCTGTTACTTTTATTCTCCAACCTGTTATTTTTGGGACATTCTTTTTATCAAGACGAAATTCTGTACATAGTGCATTTTCAAGTTGTTTTATAAAAACAGTAAATTTGCCAAATGTATTACGTATAGTAAAATCAGATTTGTAAATTTCTTTCAATTGATCCTTTGTAATAAAATCACTACGTTCCCCTAATACTATATTTTCATCTATAAATTGTTTAATAATATTGTTATCATTTTCATACTTCTTTGTAACTTGTAATACAGGTAATGGTGGAGTTAGACCTGTTTCTTTGTATAACTTATAAAAATCTAATAAAATACACATAAAAACACATTGGTAAGCTTCTAATTTAGATTTAAGACCTTTATCTATTTTGAATTCGTAAATACCATTTTTAATATTTTCTGGATCTGGATCTTCTACGAAACGTGAAACAAATTCTGTTATCTTTAATCTTCTAATAACACCACCGTCTAAATCACTAATACTAGGAATTTTATTACAAGCCATAAAAAATTTAGCACATGGTTTAAATTCTATTTGTGAACTATTTAATTCACGAGTTGATATTCTATCACCACCTGTTAATGCTTTCATTACATCAGCCTGAATTTGATCATTTGATCCAGGTTCTTGCATAATAACACAACGTTTATGCTGAATACTAGCCAAAGCACTATTTGCACTATTAGCAGATTCGCGTTTACCAGTCACAAGTGATACTGGACTAATAGATGCATATTCACCAAGTGCTTTTAAATGTAAATCCATAATAGTAGATTTACCATTACCACCTGTATTGTTTTTACCAGACCATATATAAAAATTTTCATCTCTTGTATGACCATCTAAACAAGAAGCTAATGATCGTAATGTAAAATCCCTTACTGAAGGTTCTGGTAGAATTTTACAAATTAAATCCATAAGTTCTTTATACAATGGATGATCTTGTGTATAATCAATGTATTCGTAACCTGTTGATAAAGATATATAATCAGAACTTCTTCCCTTTCTAAACTCCATTTCCTTCAAGTCATATATACCATTTTCAAAACCTATTAAATCTTTGTCTTGATCAATAATTTTATTAAAATTAGAATTATAGAATTCTAGTTCCAAACAATTTAACTTAATACCACTACCTAATTTCTGAAGAATATTATGATAATTCTTAATTATTTCTTCACTTGCACCCTCTTTAATTAACTGTCGTCTGTATTTTTCAATCTTTGTAAATACTTCATTTATAATTAAAACACGAAGATTATAACTTTTGTTTTCCTTTTTCCAACGAATACCATTGAAATAATACCACTCGTTTTTTTCAGGTGAACTACATACAAAATTTTCACCGTATAACCTATGTATTAGCTTACTTAATACATTGTCAAATGGACGTAAATATTTTATATCATGATTAGGAATTTCCTTACACAACTCATTAAATTCTTCAGGATTATCTATTCTAGATAAATGAATCAAATTATTTATCGTATAAATATATTCACTATTTTGAAATGAATCCCATGCTATATTAGCTTCTTTTTCATCATAATTCTCCCACTTTGCTGAAAAATAATGCCATAAATCAACATACTCTCTATTAATCGAAGATAATATATAACCAATATTTAACCATTTACTTCTATCTGACCATCTTTCTGGATCTAAAATATCAAGATATTTTCTTACAATTTCTTTATCGGAATATATATCTTCGTCATTATTCATCAAATGAACCTTTTTTGAATTGTCTTTTTTACGTTCTGATTTATAATTGAAAAGTATACTGTCAGCTTCTATTTTTGTAATACATGTTTTTAAAAACATTGGGAATTTTGTATCTTCTGGTTTTATAGCAACTTCTTGAAGTTCATTTAAAAAACTAGCAGTATCTAATAAATAAAGAGGTCTATTTTGACCACATTTTGTTGATAATAATGTTCTAAAACATATTGGAGCATACACTTTTGTATCTATAATCTTTTTTTCAAACAAATCTCTAAATTTTGGTTTAATTTGTTCCTCCAAATATAATTGAACATTCTTAGCTTTTGGAAAATGAATACCATCAAAAATAATATGATAACTTCTTTTTTCAGTATCTGGATATGATTTTAATATATAAACTCCTTTTATTTCTGGTAAACATTGTCTAATACAATTTATTATATTGAGTATGTCTGTTTTATGTTTTATAGCATCGTTTTCATCTAACTTTTGAACTCTAAGTTTAATATCAGTTTCATCAATTATTTCTATCCGTTTATCGTAATCTATATATAATTTAACTTGTTGATTGGCACTCCACGATTCGTAATAATGAGACTTACTTGCACCACGTTCTTTTATTTTATTCCATATATTTTCATATGTATCAGCTATGAAAATTTTAGAAGAAGAACTGTTAAGATCACGTTGAAAAAATGCCAAGTTTTTGGTTTCACAGTATTTTATACATTCTGCTTTCTGACCTTTTGAAAACTCCATGCCTTCAACAACCTTTTCATCAACTTCAGCCATACTATTAATTGTAAATAATTAAATTTTATTTTTAAGTACAGTGTGTAAATATTTTAGTGCGTTTAATATTTTTATTGATCTATCAATTCTGCAACATTTGAAGATTTTGTTTTAAATTCTTTTGGTCCAGATGCAGTGTTTGTATTACTTGATTTACCAGAAATCCCCCCACTTTGATTTATTAATTTCATATCTATATTAGGTAAATCTTCTATATCACTCTGTGATATACTTTTAACTTCTGTTTTTTTTTCTTTTACTTTTGCACCAGAAGAACTTGACATTGATGAACTAATTATTAAACTAATAATTATTAGAATGACTAAGACTATGATGTAAATGTATGTATTATTATCAATTTCCATTTAGTTATAATAATACGTTATAAAAAAATAATCACGTGTTGTCGAATTAAGATTGTAATTTATCTTTACTCTTAGGAATATCATTCTCTTTTACATAATATTTTTTAAATATTGTATAATATATTCTTTTGTTAATCTACTATTAGTCATTATTATCTTTAAATAATTTTATACTCAGTCCGGGTGCTGCCCCTGGATTCAGCTTTATAAGTCTATAAGAATGCCTCCACTGTGGATTGAACACAGGACCTCCAGTTTACAAGACTGGCGCTCTACCACTGAGCTATAAAGGCGTTTAGCAGTTTTAAGTCTTGCTTAGGACAGCGATTCTCCAGGAGGGATTCGAACCCTCGACTTCCGCATATCTTATTACTAAGAACTGGGATTTAACCAGCTAAATTATATTTGTAAATATAAGTACGGCACTCTAACCAACTGAGTTACTGGAGATTTGTAGCAGTTTAATGTCTTGCCAGACGGCGAATTCTATAATATATACAATTAATCGTTATGTCTTTTTCTTTATATTTATAAGTTTTTTATCTTTAAATCTATTTTTAGTATTTTCTATTTTAAATTTTTTAGTATTTTCTATTTAATATTTTTTAATATTTTTTAGTATGTTTTATTTAATATTTTTTAGTATTTTTAATAAACTTGCATTTAAGCTTGAACACCACGCTTAGTACGTCCCTTAGTTACCTTTGGTGGAGGAGGAGCTACTACTTCTGGTTCTTCTTCATCCTCTTCCTCAACTTCTTCCTCTTCTTCTTCTTCTTCTTCTTCTTCAACTTGTTCTTCTAGAGAACCTTCAACAGATTCTTTTACAGATTCTTCAACGCTAAGAGCTTTAGTTGCTTCAACTACTTCGTTTTCAGTATCTAAATCTTCTTTTTGTTGAGATGATTCATCATCAATCATTGCATAACCAGTGATACTTTGTTGATTCTTGAATACCTTTGCTTGAACCAACTTCCATTTTGCTGAAATCTTGGAAGTAATACTAAGATAAACAAGTTCAAGAACACAGATTACTTGACTACCCTTTGGAACAGTTGTATCAAAGTTAGATTCATCCAAATCAAGTTGTGACTTGTTTTCATCAAAAATAAGAACAGGAGTCTTGAATCGCTTGTTACTCAAGAATCTACCAGTAAAACCATCTGCATTATCACGTTCTCTATCCAACTTTGCACGAACTCTAGATGGATAATCAAGAATATTACCATCCTTATCAGTTGGGATTTTTACAGAAGGGACATAATAAGCATCTTCAATGGTTTCCATAGATACCTTTGGTTTACCAAGCCATTCTTTACTCTTTGACATAATCGCATTCTTTACCAAACCATCAAATTGTTCAAGTTTGTTATGAAAGTCACGAATTTCCAAAGAGTTTTTATCTTCTTTATCTTCGCCACCGAAAGACAATTCTAATTCAAATGAATCATCCTTGTTATCAGCAGCATCCTTTTTACGCCAACGCTTAATACCATTTGGCACATACATCTTTGGTGTTTGAACCATAATTTTTCCGCCGTTATAATTTACATAAACCATTTTACGTCCATTGTTGTCTGTTTTAACATCTGAAAAAGAAACTTTGTTGAGATCGAGATTGACTGCTTTAATAATTGACATTTTGTTTGTTGGTGTTGTTATACTTTTATAAATATTTTATCTTTAAACTATTTTTCAATTTTTTCTTAAATAAAAAAATTAAACAATAATACTGTAATAACTTTACAACAATGGTAGTGGTGATGCTATATTTACTAAATTATAACCTATACCTAAACCAGCTCCAAGTCTTGAACCTGCACCAACTGTATTTGAAAATACATCTAAAATAAAGAAACTGATTGATGCAATAGCTGAAATTATTGCTATTTCATTTAATTTTGTACGTCTATTTGGAATAACATATGCTGCAATAGCAACTGCAATACCTTCAATCAAATAAATAATCAAATTTCTAATTGTTAACTTTTCTTTTACAGCTGTATAAATAGCCGTTACTTCGTCTTTAACTACTTCCATTTATATATTGATATAATAAAAAAAATATACAGATTATAATTAACATAATGTTCTTAAAAATAATTATGCAAAAATGCGTAAAACTCTATTTAAAAATTTGTAAAATAATAAGAGTATACGATGTCAGTTTCAATTCGAAATAATGAAAGTGTTTCCAAGACAGAAAAAGTATCAAAAAATGATTTTGATATTGATACTAAACTAAGTTTATTGATGAAATCTCTTACAGATTTTTATAGAAATTCTATTTATATAGAACAAATCAAAAGTATTATCGATCAAAACAGTGTAATTTCTCTACGTATTCTTGATTGGTTTATTACAAATTATTCAAAAAAACATAGAACTATTATTACTAATCAACGTGGATCTATTGATGTATATCAAAACTATAAACTACAATTAAAGTCGTTCAGTAAAAAACAATTTGATCCATTTTGTCGTAAGAATAAGATCATTTTTTACTATAACGATGATGATTACATTGAAACATCTTGTGGTCAATTATGTTTCTTTAGATGGTGCTTTGAAAACGAGATATTAAATCACGTAAAGTCAAATTTAAGCACCATAGAACAAGATATGAAAAATTCCTTGAAAAGTAAAAAGTCGAAGAAGAGCGATTCTGCACAAAAACGTCAACCTCTAAGCATATCTGCCTCGAGAAGTGTGTCAAAAACAAATGTAAAATATACTGTAAAATTTGATTAAATAATATTTTCTTAAAAATTACAAAACTGATTTAATTATATAGTATGAATCTAGAAAGACTTGATATTGTACAATAAGTAGTTAATAATAAAAACGTTTTTAATATTAACTTTGTCATTATAATAAACATTACAATAAATTTTGTATTCGTTTGTCGTGAATCTTCAATTTATTGTATGTTTTTACAACAGTTACAACAGATAAATCATAAAGATCAGAAAAAACTTTTAAATCAATTTCTATATTTCTAAGTTGAAGGATATAATAAAAACAACATACTCCTACTGATAATGGAGTATGATCTAACAAGACATCGTTGTCTTCGCAAATTTCGATAAGTGTTTTAACATCTTGTAATACTGATCGATCAATTTTAATATTGTATTTTTGAATTGTATTTGTGACATAATCATATGGTTTCATTGTATCTAATAATAATGCTTTGTTCATATTTAACTTTTTACAATTAATTAATTCCAATATAAGTTTATCTGCCCTAGTTACATATTTTATATCTAAATTTAATGCCCTTGCCATATCCATGTATGAATATGGCGTAGATGTATCCTTTGAAACATAATGGATACAAGAAACAATAATTCCATCTTTAACCCGTGCTCTTTTTGTCCCATCGTTTCGTTTAATTGAATCCATAACCATAACAACTATGTTACAAATATTTTCTACTAAACACTCTGATATATTTAATCGTTGACACAAATTACGAACATAAAGTTTTAATTTATAAGTATTTTTTTCTTCATTTGTCCACATATACCATTCTTGCATTTTAGATAATTTTGTATTTGCATTTGATGATTTTATAGAAACTGGCTGTTGTAATTCAAAACTACATCCATTATTTAATCTGTCTTCATTAATAATTAATCCACATTCAAAACAGACATAATCATTTTCTATATATTTTACCTTTTCTCCATGACAATTTGTACATTTATCTTTTTCAATAACTGAATTATTTGAATTTTGTTCAAATTTTATTGAATTTGCAGAATCAAATTCTTTCCATATCAATTCCATATTTTCATCACACATATTGTATCGTTAATGTTATTAAATGTTAACATTCACATAATTAATTCAGTTTATTTTATTAAATTGTAATAATCTACAGCTTCTTGTTGTTTTAACTGCGCTATGCACCTGTCTTTTTCTTACAACAATTTACTCGTATTTACTAATTCTTAAAATTTATAGACTTTGGTGCTATTTGATTCATTTGTAATATTTTTATTATATTATTATTATTAATAAAAATATGTTTAAATCTAAATTTGTAAGAATAATTTTTTTAAACTCTAAATGCATTTAAAACTTTTTGTCTTTCACTTTCGGAAAGTTTGTAATCTTTGTATTCCATTCGTTGAGTTAACAAGTTATTTTCTCGAATGTATTCTATAAAAGGTCCTTCTGCATATTCTTTACTTTGTTCAATCAACATTCTACCAACTGCCGTTACAATTGAGCCAAGTTCTTTCAAAATAAGATTGCCTTGACCTCTTCCAAGGAAACCATAAGTAGAATTCAAGGATACTTTAATAGCCAATTGTGTAGAATCAAGAATACTTTCTAATAACTTATTTCCTTCTGCTGCTGCTTGTGCCATTTGACGTTTTACACGTTTTCTTTCTGAATACAACTCTTCCAATAATGCTGGTAATACACCTTTGTTTACTATTTCACCTGTATTCGAATCTTTATGAGGCTGTACTACTGTATAATTGTAACTAACATCTCGTTTTTGAAACTTTTCATCAGAACTTCTTGTCTTTTTCATAGGATCATGAATACGACAATAATAGTTTGTAATACCAAGATCACTTGTAATTTCAAAGTATGCTTGTTTTCCACACACTTGACCTTTGCTCTTACCACTCTTACCAACTCCTTCGCAAGTCTGACGCAACTTGTATTCTACTTTATCATCCCATGCTATCGTTTCATAATTTACATCTGGAATTCCTAAATATTGATCATCTAATACAAATGAACTATAACACAAATTTCTACTAATCATAATTGTCGGATATAAACTAGCAAAATCTAACACAGCTATGTTATCACGATACATTCCAGGTAAAGGCTCTAAAACAGTTGCTCCTGTAAAACTATCATCTACAGCATCTTCATTTGACCACATTCTAGATATCTGGTATTCTGAACTTTTATACTTGAATTTAATATTGAAAAAATCTGTCTTGATTTCGGTATCACTCAGGACAACAAACGTATTATCATCTATAAATTCTGATATTTTTACAACCAATTCTAATGGTCTACCATTTGATCCTTCAGTCTGACTTTTTCCACAATTTACTTTTACATACTCTCCAATATCACATTCTTCAAATGGATGAGGATCTTTGCATTTAATCTGTAATGGATAAGAATCTTCATTAAAATTTGTATGAGGTACTAGAAAATTCATTTGTCTAGCTTTTCGTAAAACCTGTGAATAAACCTTGATTGTTTGACCACGAGTCGTTAAGAATCCTATCGGTACAAATGTAACATTTGCCAACTGCATAATTGTAATCAAAATTAATTGTTTGTCTACAAGTCTTTGTAAAAGAGCTGTATCTTGGATACAATATTCTCCAATCTTTTTTATATCTTCAGGTTTTCCACGTTGGTAAAGATCAAACATATCTTTTGCACTTACATCGTGTTTGTTTTGTTTTAAAACCTCTGATGCAATATTATCCAACTTGTAACTAGAATACTTTTTCATACCACGTTTGTAATGAATTAGTAAATCATAATTTAATCTACCAGGAATATATACACGATTAAACTCGCTATCACCATACGCACTTGAACTGAAATATTCTTTTTTAATATCCGCTTCACGACACGTCATTCTACTTAATGTTTTTAATAAATAACCACTTTTCACTGTTTTTGATCCACTTCGTTTAGAAGAGGCTAAACCAAGTAGTTCCGCTCTTTCAATTAAATACATACAATCGAAACTGTCACCATTATATGTGTAAAAAATATCTGGATCCATCTTGGATATTATATCAACCCAACGTCGAATCAATTCCTTTTCAGTTTTACATTCTTCAACTATAACTTTTGGATCATCTATCCGTTCGCACCCTTTCAATGTCAATAAATGTTTTACTAAAAATCCATCCTTGTCATTGTCATTGTCATTGTCATTGTCACGTTTAATGCCATTTACATATTTATATGTTGTAGCTATTTGAAAAATTTCATTCGGATAAACTGTTTGACCACCAATTTTAGTCTTGTATTTTGGATCAGGAAATGTTCTGTCGTGACTGTATACTTCAATATCCCAACTTGCTTGTAAAAAATTAGCCATATCTTGATGATCTTTCATTGAAACTACTTCTCGTCTATCTATTGTAACTTCTACTTGTGTTGTTGCCGTATCCTTTGTTGTTCTATATTTACCTTTTGGTAAACGTACCCATCCAGCCATTAAAATATCTTTAATATGACAATATCTCATAAATGGCTCAAAATTACTTTCGTATAATTTAAACTTTGTTGCACGTTTTGTAACATTTGGAATATCAATTGCCCGTTTAAACAAATATCTACTTTTCATCAAAGCAGAATAATTATTAAATACTAATTTTACAAATTTGTATTCTTTCCCATTTCTAAAACCATACAAATCTTTTTTTTGTTCCAAACAAGATCTGTGTTTACCTGATTCTTTTGATAATGGTTCTTTAAATGAACGTAACGAGTATCCAGATTCAACAAATCGTAAAAAATGAGCTAAATGAACTCTACTAAATGTACTCGGAACACGAATGTAATAATATGGTTTAAAACCAGTTATCTTACACGTAACTGATATACCACTTTTAGTTACTCCAAAACATCTTATTGTATATACTTCATTAGACTTTTCATCTTGTTCAGCGTCTTCATATTCTTCTTCAGCATCATCGTCTTCTTCATCTTGTGCCCACCATTCGATTATTTGCATTTCTATGTCACGTTTATAAAAATCATCTGGTATTTTTATCAAATTGTTTTTATAAAAACGTTCCATTGATTTATCTTGTTAGTTTTATATATAACATAATATTAATTCATTTTTTTAAATATGTATCATAATATATATGACTTTGGAACATCACCAAATTATACCTTATGATATTGTTTATAAAGTTTATTTTTATATAAATGATTATTGTACTTTAACTAAGTTTTGGGGATTATGTAAACCATTTTACAAACATTACATGAAAAAATATAAACAAAGTTATAAACATAAATACAATATAATTTACAATGATTTATTCTTTTTTTTATCATTATTACCAGATACAGATTATGCAAATATAAACTCAAATATTAAATTTTACACCAGTTTAGTTGAGAAAAGTAGTTGGGATTATAAGGATGATATAAAATTTATATATCGTTTGTATAAAGTATTTTTTATAAAATATTTTACAATTTTAAAATTAGATTATGATTTATACAAGGAATGTGAACGGTTAACAAGTATTTTATTAATGCAAGGTCCTAAATTTATAAATGGATTGGTAAATGTAGAATTTAAATGGAATAAAATTTTAATAAAACCTGTATATACTAATAGATATGATATGTTAAATCATATTGTTTTACTTTGTAATAAAGAGTATCAATCAGTTGAATTGATATCAAGTGTACAAAAAATTGACAATATGTATAAATATTTTATCTAGTATTATTAATATGAGTGATAGTATAATAGTTTTAAATGAAACTATATTTGAACATATGGATAGTTTTTCTCTTGGTCAAACAACATCTATAGAACTAAAAAATTATATAAAGGCTCACCCTTATGATATAGTTCATATTCAATATGATATGTCAGTATACGCATACGCAGCGATGTTATCACCAGAATGTTTACAAATATTACACGAAACATACCTTGAATTCGACGAAGAAATTCGTAATAAATTAGGACTACCGTGGGATTTACAAGGAAGTAAAAATGGTTATTCTGCAATTCATTATGTTGCTGAAAGTAATTTAACAAGATCTTTAAAATATCTTACAACTGTGGTTGATGTTAACGTAGATTTACAAGACAAAGAAGGTGATACGGCTTTCCATATTATTTGTTCTAGAGGATTTATAGAAGCAGCGCAAATATTGTTACATTCATCAAGTGTAAATATTAATATTATTAATAATTTAGGATACACACCTTTTGCATTATGTGTTAAAAATGATCATTATAAAATGGCATCTATTTTGTTAAAATATCAAGTACTTCTTGAATATAATTGGGATGGTGGATACTACGACATACGTAATAATGTGATACAATTTGGATCTATAGAAATGAAAAGTGTTTTTCAAAAACATTTTAAAATAAAACGTCATAAAAATAAAAGTATAATCCGTAAAAAACAGGAATCTAAAAAACATTTTGATATTTATGGCCAATATGCATTTTACTGTTCTTCTTTTCAAGATTCGTTAGGTTTAAAAGGTGTTATAACATTAGCTAAACATATTGGGATAAAAATTGAAATGAAAAATTATGAAAACAAAACAGAATTAAAAAAAGATTTATGTAATAAAATTTCTAAATATATGGTACATATGCAATTACGTAAACGATTACGTTAATACTATTTTGTATTAAAGTTAGTTATGTAAATATTTTTTGTCTTAAATATTCCCTTCGTTTTGTGATATTTCTTACTAATTTTGTATAGTAATATGTATCATCTAATGAAATCCATTTTATAAAACTTTTGTATAAGTTACCATTTATACGCATTCTTCTGTTTGTACATGGATTTTTAATATATATTAAATCGTTTAAATAGTAATTTTCTGAGTTTTCTAAATATGCCAAATAATATTGATTTTCTTTTCGTAATAAACTTTTAAACTGTAAGTAATTATACGACACCAAATCATCGTTAGGATAATTAAATTTGAATTCGCATATTTCTCTTAGTATTTCTTCATTACAATCTAAACAACATTGATGAAATTTTGATCTTGACAAATCTAACATTCTTACACCAAATAATTTTTTAAAGATAGGAATAGATATCACTGTATGTGATATCTTAAACATTTGATCAAATGTTATAGTAAATGGATTTGTATGAAATGTGTCTAATATGGATTCGTAATACGTTAGACGTACTTTATAGTATTTAATAGTATCGATTGATTCTAAAAAATTTAATAAATGTACAAATTCTGTTTTATTTTGATATAATTCTATTTGTAAAAAGTTATACAATGCATACAATTCAAATTTATTCGGATAATATTTTATATCATAATAATTATTATATACAAAATAGTAAAAAATCTTACTAAAAATGAGATTAACATACCAATTTAAATTTGAATTGTTTATATTATCAATTTCCTTTTCGTGTAGTTGATAAATGTTGTTAAAGTATTCAAAACGGCAAGTAGAAAATCTGTAATACATGTTATTTTCCAATAAATATTGTTTATAATTTTCAGAGTTATACGTTTGATACTTTGGCATTGTATAATTATAAATGTGATTTATAAGATGATTTTGAATACATCCATAAAATGATGAACGTAAATTTTCAATTTCTGAAACATTATATAATTTATTATGTTTTTTAAAATTGTATATTATTATATTTGTTTGTAAACCTTTTACTTTAAAATATAAATCTACAGATGCATGTGACAATATACAAACATCTCGTATCGATATATATTTTGCGACTTCGTATATGATATCACTTGGTAAACACGAAAATGAAATCATTTATAATAAATTTTAACAGTTTTGTTTAAATTCATTTTTTATTATGTGTATTTTCTATATTTTAGGTATTTTAATATATTTTTCTACCATGACAGTCATATTTTAATATAACTTGTTCAAACCAAATATTAATAACACGAGGTTTATCTTCATCGCGTATGTTTGGGTCATCTGTTAAAAATTTGTAATTGTGTTTTATTACATATCCTACACTTTCCATATAAAGTTTAAGTTCTTCAAATTGTTCATGAGTTATATCATTTGGTGTAATATTTTCACCATATAGTTTCTTGGCTCCCGCTATTAATAAGTTCATTAATAATTGAAATAATGTTATTTGAGAAGATACTTCTTCGGCCACGGCGATTGTATATGTACAAGGTGGCTTAGGAGAAGTTGTAAAAATAGTATTAACTAATCCTATAAGTGATTGTTCACTATTCAATCCTTCCATTATATTTACTTTTTAAAAAAAGTTTATATAATTACCAAAATATTTATAAATCATCATTTATTAAACACGAATCATCATCTAAATCATCTTGTAATTCATTTTGTAATCGCTTATTAACTGTTTGGCTTATCTTATTCAAATATAACTTTCTAATTATCATTTGTTTTTCTGAACTATCACTTGATACAAACCTACTTTTCATATTGATGTCATTTAAAAATTTATGCTCAAACCCTTCTGCAAAAATATGCAAATATTCCAAAACATCATTTAAGTAATCATCGTCTTGATGAATTACTGTAATCCTGATTTTATCATTGTACTTTTCAACAAGTTTTGCAACAGGTATTGATAACATGTACATATATATATGTATTTGTGTTTTTTCATAGTCTCTTAATGATGAAAAAAATCCTCGTGTTCTATTTTTAACTTCTACAATATAACTACCCTTGTCATTGTTTTTATCTATATATAATCCATCTACTCTACCACCAATATACCAATCAAAATTTTTACTAGATATAGTTGTAATACTTTTTTTGAAAAATTCCTGTGATGTATCAAGTTTTATACCAAAACGTTTTTCGTATATATCAATTGCAGAATCTTCTTTTAATGTACCGTGTGTTTTGTTTATAAAACTCTCACTTTCTTTTAACAAAACACGCTTTTTTTCATCAGAAATATTTAAATCTTTTATAATATTTGTTATATTTTTACGTTTGTCATCAGTTTCGACTTTATCAGACTTTACTAAACTAACATTTTCATCTCCTAATTGTTTTTTTAATCTTTGTTCTTGTGTTAAATCAATATTGTCAATTTGCGTCTCTAAACGCTCACCTGAAACTTTTAATTCTTCAATTTGACGTTGTAATTTATTAAAACGTAAAGTATATTGACGTTTTGTTATAATTTGCTTATCCAAATCATCCTTTAATAATTTTTGATCAGTATTTAATTTTTCACATTGTAAATGATTTTCTAATAAACTTGTTTTACTCATATTTATAAGTTTATTATAACATTCTGAATCACAACGTTTCCATAAGCGTTCAAATGGTGTTACAAAATCATATGAATTCTGACCAATAAATGCAGCTATATCACTTGTAAACAAATAAATCTTGTTTTTACTAGACATAATATTATTATACTTGTTTTATTTTTAAATTGTTAATAGATGATTTATATTATGACTACATATTTTATTCATTTTTATATTATCCAATAAGTTTGATAGGTGTTTTTATCCAATCATCGTCATATGAATCAATATCATCTATACACCACGTTTTCATGACAAGATTTTTTAGTTTTTCTTTTTTAGAAACAAGCTTATGTATTCTTTGTTCAATTGAATTTTCACCACCGACAGATATTTTATAAATATTGACATCGCGTGTTTGACCTATTCTATGTACTCTGTCGCTTACTTGTACCATTTTACTACGGTTCCACCAAGTATCTAACAAAACTAGATTGTTTGCAGATGTTAAATTGATTCCTTCTGCACTTGACATTAAAGAAATATAACATATTTTGATTGAATCGTTTTTTTCAAAGTTGTCAATTGATGTTTGTCTGGATTTCATAGAAATATCACCTCTTAAACTTATAGAATTAATTTCTGGAAATCTAGTAGATACTAAATCTTTTACAATATCCAACATTTTCACCCATTGACTAACTACTACAACCTTTTCTCCAATCTTTGTTTTTTCATCAATTATTTCAATCAATTTTTTAACTTTTGATGAAAGTTTTAATTCCAATTTTAATTGATTATCACTTTCTTTAGGTTCAATTCTATTTGTAGAATTAATATCAATTAAATCTATGGACTCAATATCACTTCTGCACTTAGGACATTTGTTAAGTCTGAAATTCATAATTTTATCCCAACATCCCATGCAACATTTATGTCCACACGGAGATGCAATTCCATCTGCTAAATTATCATAACAAATAGGACATTCTTCTTCAATGTTAAATGAAGAATTGTAAAATTGTAAACGTTCAGTTGCTGTTTGTAATGTTTGTACATTGTCAAGTCTTTTCATTTTGTTAATCACTAGCCATGGATTGTTACAAGATTGTTTCAATCTTAAAATATAAACCAAGATATTGTTTGTAACTAATTGTTTCATCATTTTCGAATCAAGGTCAGATAAACCAGCAAGATTTTTTAATCTTCTTGTTAAAGCTTGCATTCTTTGCATAGAGTAATTCCACAAACTTTCATAAAAATCTTTTTCAAAATCATTCAATGTAATTTCTACATTAAATTCGTGTTTTGGTTTTAATTCATCCCGTAAAACATTTGATTTTTGCATTATCATTGAATGTTTTTTTACAATTTCATTTAAATGTCTATATGACACAATTCCACCAGATGAATGTGTCAAAGAATGCCATTCTCGTCTTGAATCAATTGATTCCAATTCTAAAAATCTGAAATATGAATAAATATCATCAACGCGGTTAAAAATTGGAGTTGCAGTCACAATCCATTTAACAGTAGATTGTAATTGAATAACTGACTTGAAAATTTTTCTGTTCCAATTTCTTATATAATGAGCTTCATCCAATATAATTCTTGAAAATTTATCATTAAACAATGAACCTTGTTCAAAATTTTGCGAATCCTTTGCTTCTCTTGCAATAATTGAATAACTTGCAATAAAAAAAATGTGATCAGATGTCTTTACTATGTTTTTACGATTTTTACCAACATATTTTATAATATTTTTAGATGAATAATTTGTATGTTTTAATATTTCATTTTCCCAATTTGTAACAACCCCAGCTGGACATAAAATCAATGTTGGTTTGGAATTCGTTTTAGATACCAAATCTAAACAACAAATACTTTTTCCAGTACCAGCTTCGTTAAATAACAAACCTCCTTGATATTTTGTCTCTTGGGCTATCATCCATTCAACTGTTTGTTTTTGAAAATTCTTTAGTTCCGTTTTCAACATATTCATAAAATGTTAAAAATGTAATAAATTTCAATTTTTTATCGGCGTCTTTTTAAACGTAATGATGTTTCTTCTTGGTCATTAGTTTCACACATTGAGCGTAAACAATGTAACAATTTTATAGTCATTTTAATATCGTATTCTGATGTATGTTCAGATGTTTTACAACTATCCAGTTTAAAATATTTACATAAATTAATTAAAGATAAACTTTGTCTGTAATCAAATTTACCACACATTTTTAAAAATTGTGCTATAACTAATGTGTCAATTGGATTAAAACTTATAAAATTAATGTATTCTTGCTCTGTTAACAAACCACTTGATTTAATAAAACGAATATCAAATGTAATATTATGACCAATAGGAATCAAATTATATCTACATCTGTTTCTATTTAAAAAATCTAAAAGCAATACTCTAGATGTAGATAAATCAGTTGCAATTTCGTGATGTTTAATAATATCTATACGGTTAATTTTCAATGCTTCAGGATAAATTTTATATCCAGAATTTTGTTTTAATGAAATATTTAGGCTATCAGTTTCTACTAAATCTTTATCAAGAATTATAAACGAAACAGTTAATAAATTACTATCTGTATCTATCCCTGATGTTTCACAATCAAATGCTATATATTTACTTTCTTGATTGTTATTTTCGTTTAACATTAATTGTATTTGTAATTTTATATTTTTATTATTAAATTTCAATTTTAATCATATTGCATTTAAAAATTAGTGATTTATTATATTAATATGGACGATTCGATTATTGAATCAGATACGAAAAATCAGGAAGATGTTTTACATAAAGCAGATTTGATGCGATTAAATAATGGGTGGAATGATAAAAATGAAACAATCATTATATCAGTTGGTGAAAATGCAGCTAGTTACAAATGGATGCATGAAAAATGCGCTAATCATCATAAATTTACACATAAATTTTTAAGCATATTTTTAATTGTTTTAAGCACTGGATTGACTGCTGAAACAATATTCCCTGAAACTGATGATTTTGTTTTAAGTATTGTTAAAAGAACAATCATATATGTGGTGAATGTTTTAACTGTTTTGCAAACATTCTTTAGATCAGAAGAAGTTGGTGAAAAACATTTAGTAGCAGCAGGAGCATATAGTAGCCTTTATCATGAAATTCAACAACAAATGTGTATGTTTAGAAGAGATCGTATAAATGCTACTAAATATGTAAGCGAATGTTTAAAACAATATGATTCTTTAGTTATAACAAGTCCAGATATAAGTTCTGGTATTTTGAAGAAATTTAAAAACACTTTTAAGAATTCTGATATTGCTTTACCTGAAATAGCTGATAAAATACAAAAAATAGAAATTATAACAGAAGATCAGATGAATATTAATAATATAAATAACGTTAATGACAATAACAATAACAATAACAATAACAATAACGTAGATATCACTGATGTTCAGTCAAATTTACAAAAACGTATAAAAAGAAAGGGTGTACCATTGGTTTTAACAAATAAACAATCAAGTGTACAAAACTGTAATAATTTAGCTCAGATACATAACGCGTTTCAAATTCATGGTGATATCAGTGATAGAGATTTAGAAAATATAGATTCTATTCAATTACGTGAATTACGTAACAGATTTTTACAACAAAAATCTGACTATGAATTTCAACGTTTTTTACAACATTCTCATGAAGATGAATGATTAACTACTAATATATTATTTGACACTTTTATTTATTAATATTAATATCTCCTTTATATATACTAGAAAGTTGTAACATTAAATTTGTTAATTTTACAAGGCGATCTAATTCTGGTTTATCACCTGTTTTTCCTAAATATTGGTAAATATCTTGATCACAATCATTAAATTTATTATTTAATCTTGTACAATATCCTCTAATATAAGAGTATACACAATAGTATGCATCACACATATTGTTAAACATAAAATCTACAGAATCTTTAGATCTATAATCAAAATTCCTTGATGTACAATAAACATGAAATCCTCTTTTAGACTTGTATATTCTAAATGTTTCTGGTATTTTAGAAAAATGTTGTAAAACATCATTTATATCAATTTCCGTATCTATATCTATTGTTAACAAATGTTTAAAACATATGTATACTGTATTTGTAAGGGAATCTCTTGCTACATAATAGTCATCACGTGTTTTTATAAGATTCTGATCTCTTTTTACTCCTGAAATAAGTTGAGGTGCTAATTTTATAATATCTTCTGAATTGTTTATAGTAAAATATGTAATCGTTTTTTGTTTAGTTTCACAGTTTTGTAATGGATCTTTATTTTGGAGTATGTTTAAAAATGATTTATGAAATGATTCCATAAGTTATATATAGTATCTTATGGAAAAAAAGGCAACAGATAAACAAATAATTTATTTAAAAAGTATATTAAATGAACAAAATGTGAAATTGCAAGATTTATTAAAAAAAGATTATGATGACTTAACTCACGGGGATATATGTTATTTATTCAAAAAATGTGATGTCCCTCCTTCTGTTAATGTAAGAAATTTAGAGTATATAATAAAGGAGCAAACTGAGGACTATATCATTGGTGAACAGTTTAATAAAACAAGTGGTCTTAAGATAATGGACATTATAGCATTTAACAATGTAATGGTTTTAGATTATGATATAAAGGGTTGTTCTGAAACATCAAAGTCTGATTTATTAAAATCTATAATATCCAGATTGAAAGATGAACCTTTAAGTTTTTCTATATATGAAACATTTGGTGGTTATCACGTGTATTGTACAAGTAAAAGATTTAGTTACAAAAGTAACTCTACTCATAGTTTGATGAAAAGATTAGGATGTGATCCGTTTTATATAGGTTTTACTAAATATGTTGGATTTGCTGTTAGATTAAACAGAAAACCTAATAGAGATGAAGTTTTTATAGAACGTTTTGTTACTAAAATTAATGAATCAGAGATTGATAAAGATTTAGACAAACTGGTTGATTTTAAAGATACTTTATTATTAAATTAAACAAATATTTTATTAATACTATTTGCTATGGATGTTGATTTTGTTGGATCGTCTTGGATAATATCTATTAAATATTGTAATAATTTTATTTTTAATTTTGTTATATTTGCGTCTATTACTAATCCAGTTTCTGAAATTAAACCCTCGACAGACCATTCGTAAAGTATATTTACTGGTAGTACGTTCGTTTCTACAAGATCTCTTATAAAATCAGATATTATGTTGGGGGTTGCGATTATTATAGATGTATGATTTACTCTTAAATTTGATAATTTTGAAATGAGAATCATTGCTTTTCTTTGTGAAACTAAATTGTTAGATTCATCATTTGAAGCTTCAGTGTCACTATCACTTAATTCATCTGAAAATACACTATTATAAATATCTGTTATATTACTTGCCATAGTCGAATAACCATCCACTATATCTCGATCATTTCTTATTTTCATTGTTAGTAAATCTACTGTAGCTATTTTTTGTGATTTTAAATCTGGTAAATCTAATATATGACCTGCTTCTCTTTCAGAAATTATATTATTCTCTTCTAAATACATTAAAAATTCTTTAAATATTGAAGAATCCGAATGTATAAAATTTTCTATTGGTGCGTGATGGAAGAATAAAGTCGTCAGGTCTGCTGTTTTAGAAGTTAGGATGTCTTGTAAAGATAATTTTTCTTGTTGTGGTTCTTCATCTTCTAATGAAATCATGACGTCGTTTAATTTTCTATACGTCTTTTTTATAGAATTTACCAGTTCTGGTGATAATGGTGTTCTATCATATGGGTTTAATGTATCATCTCCTTGTAGTTCTGCTCTTATAACTTGATCATAAAGCACTCGAATATCATCGCAAAATATTTTATTATTATGTTTATATGTAAAAAAGAATTCTGGTTTTATGTCATTGACATCATCTCCTAAGATTGAATCTGTATTTTGGCATTTTTGCGAGTATTGTTCAGGATAACGTTGTTTATGTTTTTTTTCAGCATCTGTTAAATTATTTTGAATATGACGTTTAAACAATTCATTTAATTGTTTATCGTTTGGATCTTTGGGAGGTTCTGGCTCTGGGATATATCTTATTCTATTACGTCTTTGTTCGGCTAGTTTTTTTTGTAATATTTCCTCGAATTCTTTACACAATTCTCTTTTAGATTTCATTGTGTAATTGTTTATGTTTTCAATTGCAGCCAATTCTCGTAATTCTTCAATATCCCAAGTTTCTAATTTTGAACATATACTTTGCCATTTGTAGTCGTATCGTTTTTTATCAAATTTACCCTTGATTTTTCTAATTTTTTGTTGTAAAGAACGTTGGATTATTGCCTGTTTTATCATTAAGTTGGCTATGAAATTATATAATACATCCATGTTTCTTGTAATTTTATATGCATTCGTATTTTCTAAATCTTTTGATTTGTCTATACTCGTTTTAATTTTAGATACGTTTCGAATGTCAATTTCAACAGTGTTTGTCCTTATATATTCATCTATTAAGCTATTTAATCTAAATTTGTATAATGCATTATTAATAATCTGTTTATAAACTGGTAGGTTAGTGTTTATGTATATATCACATTTTTCTAATATAATAGGTAAGATATTAGTACTAAAAAACGTTCTTAATTGTTTAACAGACCACCCAACACTATCAAAACGACCATAATTTTTAAAATTTTCCCGAGTAACAATTTCATGTTTATCAGCTTTTATATTTGGATCTCCTTCACGTCTCCATATAAAATAATTGTATCTGTATTGTTCACCATCTAAAGTTAACGTACCTGTGTAATTTTCAGGGTCAATTCCATTTACATTTTTAACAATCAGACTTGGTGTTTTGCCAAAATATAAAAATTCTCTAATATCAATTTCTGTTAATTGCCAGCTTTGACAATTCTTTAATATATTGTATAATTCTTGCAATTTAGATTTAACACATGACATTTCTGGTTGTGTAATAAAATCTTGTATTTTTAGTAATACAGTTTGTTTTAATTGATTATTCCCCCCGAAACTTAATAATTTTACAGATAGTTCTATAGATTTATATACTAAATAATATTTTAAGTTTCCTTTAGAAAGTTTTTCTGTACGTGACATAACATCGCGGATTTTTTTATAAAGATTATCGTATGTAATATTATCATCAATATTAATTCTTTCTTCGTCTGGTATAGTAAAACAACTTTCTGGATCAATTTGTTGTTCATTAGATTTTTCTTTTTGTTCAGTATGTAAACCTGTTTTTTGACAAATATACTTTTTAATTTCTTCGATTAATGGATTTGTAGATGGTACATCTCTAGATAACATTCTTAATAATTCTGAATTATATGTTCTTGATTGATAATCGGTTAAATAATAATTATACTTGCTGCGTTCGTATTCAAACAAACGGTCATAAAATTCTGGATAGCCCATTTGTTCACGAAGTTGTGGCCATTCTTGCCATTGAATACCACTAAATACAGATTCTGATTCTTCAGATGAATTCATATATAATAATATAAGATAAAAATATTATTAATATAGTTTAATTATTATATTCATGTTTTATAGCTTCTAGTTTGCAAGAAGAAACAACTTGTTGTTTATTTCCGTTGTTGAATGTTGTATCATTATCTTGTTCGATATTATCTATATTTATTGTTATATGATCAACTGTTTTTTGTTTATATAAATTTTGTCGTTTATTGAATCGTTTAACACGTTTTGAAATGGATTTGTATAGGGCTCCTTTATATTCACGCAATGTATCACTTACAACAGATACGAATTCGCTTTTATTCCAGTTATTTTTTTTGTAAATTTTATCTTGGATTGTATTGAAAATACATAAGATATTGTCCTTGTCTAAGCTTTTTAAAATTCTATTGTTAATTTCTATATTTACACTTTTATACATGTCAGATGTTTTTAATGGGGATGTTTGTTTTTCAGAATCAAATTCTAATATTGAAATTGAATACAATACATCAATTATACGTTCAGAAGAATTATAAATATATCCACGATTAACACGTTTGTATTTTTTTAAAAGTTGAAAATTATGTTCACCATCATTAAGCTCATATGTTAAATATTTAAGGTCTTGTTCAATTGGTGAATATGAATAACTAATGATATCTTGATTTATATATTCTTTAATCCAATCCCTAACATGAATTAAGTCGGATGTATAAAAAATATTTAAAACTTCGTCATTTTCTGATGGGAAATGAATGTTTTGTTTAATTATTATAAACATAATTGTGCAATATTGTTTACAATCTATAAAGAAATTTTATTTTTGTAATTAGTTTCGTAAATTTGAATTAAAGTGGTTAAAATGATGTTTTTAACTAAAACGGGTAAATATTGTTTAGTTGTAAAGAGTTATTATTAATTTTTAGTCCAGAAGGGTTGTATTCTTCCACTTGGGTCTTTATTATCTGACCATTTTGGTTCCCATATTTTAACAGTGAATTCGCTGGTGTTTTTGTAGCTTGTATTATTAAATAGTTTGCAAAAAGTTTCTCTGTACAATAGTTGTTCTTTTGTGGTAGGTCTATTATGTACAAAAAGTAGTTTTTTAGATTGGAAATCTACATTACTGTATAAACGATCAGAATATGTTTTAATGTAATCGATCCAATTATCGTCTTTGTCAGTTAAACTACTAACTCCATCGCTAAATTGTTCTTTTTTTCTATATAAAATTTGTTTTGGTAAATATCCTATAAAAGAATCTCTAAGGATTTGTTTTTCTATATTATTTGTGGAATTTCGACCAAATGTTTTCCATTGTGGATGGAGTGATAAGATATATTTTACATAATCTATATCTGTAAAAGGTACTCGTACTTCAAAGGAATGTGCCATACATGTTTTATTTGATCTTAGACAGTCAAACATGTGTACATTGCTTACTAAATTTATAGTTTCCATTTGAAAGTCAAGTTCTGATGGTGCATTTGCTCCATATAAATAACATAGGAGTTCATCGGAAAGTTCACCAGAAAATAAAACTTTCATATTTGGAAAGTCATTTCTGATAGATTTTGTTAATAAGTACATTGGTGTACTAGCTCTAATAGTGGTACAATCGTAACTTTCAGTGGAATAAATTACATTTTCTATATTGTCAATTCCAGTTTGTGTGGAAAAATAATATTCTTTATGATCAGTGTTTAAAAATTCTGCTACTTGACGAGCTGCTATTATGTCAGGTACGTTTTGTTTAACACCTATACTAAATGTTTTAATTGGTTTTTTGTAACCTAATTCGTCTGCTATTGAGACAACTAAGCTAGAAATAAGACTACTATCTAATCCTCCAGATAGCAAGACTCCAAATTCTACATTGTCTTGTATTAAATTTTGAAGACGTTTACGTACACTATTTGTTAATAAATCTCTAATTTTCTGTGTGATTATATTGTAGTCTCTAGATTTATAAATTGGATTTGGTGTAGGTGGTAATACGGAATAGTCGTGGTAAAAATCTGTGTATTTTAATACACTGTCAAAAAAGTCATTGTTTGGTCTATCGATTGATGTATAAATGTATGATCTTGGATAAAATGTTTTAATTTTATCAACAAAGCTTGCATTTTGTTGGTCAAGTTGGGTTAGACATTTTAATTCAGATGATACTACAAAACGTTCAATTGGTAATGTTTCATTGTTATTTTTGTTTTGTAATAATTTTTGTTTGTAACCAATATAAAGTGGTGTTATTCCGATTGGATCTCGTGCAATTAATATGTGTTTATTTGTTAAATCATATAACATAAATGAAAATTGGCCATTTAATCGGTTTAACATTTCTGGGATGTTATGTTTATAACGTTCATATAATGGAAAAATAATTTCACAATCTGATTGCGTGCAAGTATAATTTAATTCTCGTTGCAATGATTGCCAATTAAATATTTCTCCATTTATTATTAAAAATTTTGTTTGATCTTTGGAAACGATAGGTTGTGGTGTATTATCTCCTACAATTTTAAGTCTAGTATGAATCATTAATACAGTTTTATCAAAATTGGGATCAATGATAAGTTTATTACCATTAGAGTCAGGTCCTCTTTTATTGAGGAGATTAGTTGTATTTGTTATTATATTTTTGTATTTTTCTTTAACTTCATTTTGATCTTTAACATTTACTGATGTATTTTCAACAAGTCCAAAAATACCACACATTCGAGTTTAAAATTAAAATTAAATTAATGTATATTCAATTTTTAATGACTGTGGGATATTCTTTAGTGTATATACATATAGGTACTGAATTACCAAAATATTTATGTGATAGTTTATATCAAACATTATTAATAAATGGTTACAAGACAAAGGTATATGTTATTTTAAGTGATTGTTTAATATCTGAATTTAATAAAAGTCTTGACAGATTTAATTTGGATTACTATATAAATGATGAAACGTTTTATTTTAAGAATTTGGTTAATCTAATTCCATTATCATTGTTAGAAATGTATGGTGTGAATAATCAACAATTTACGGAATATAAAAATGTTATGACTACAAAATTTTCTAATTTATCAGGGTTTAGGGATGGTTTTTGGATATCTACTACTTCTAGATTTTTTTACTTGGCAATTTTTATGGAAATGTTTTCAGTTTACAATGTGTTTCATATAGAAAGTGATATAATGATGTATTGGAGTTTTGAACAAATATATTATGATATATGTAATACAATAGGTAGTAATTTGGTTGATAAGGTTTGTATGGTTGAGGATGCTCCTGGGCGTGTTATTCCTAGTATATTATTTTTCCCTGATTATATTCGGTTATCACAATTGACACAATTTATAACAAACGAGTTATCAACGAGTAATACATTTATGAATGATATGGATATTTTAGGTAAATTTGGTGATAGGTATAATTTGCCAACAAATTCAAATGGTGGTGAATTTTTAGTTTATGATGGGGCTGCGTTGGGTCAATATTTGGGAGGTGTGGATTATAGAAATGTATTAAGTAAAGATGTTGATTACACCAATTTAACAAGTGATCAGGAAATGGTGATTTATGATAATCCTACAAGGGGATTTATAAATGAAACTGCTGTAACAAAACCTGATGCGTTTGATTTTTCAAAGATTAAGACAGAATTTGATAATTTATGCGTTCCAATAAGAATTCCAGTTTTATCAGATGAGAATAATAGTCTTGTAAAAATTTCAAATTTACACATTCATAGTAAACAATTGTATCAATTTTCAAGTGCGTGTGATTTATTATTTGGCGATATTATTTCAGGTGATAGAATTTTAGGGTTGTGTGATTTTGTTTTAACAACACCTGAAATATACAATTTTCACAAAAATGCCGAAAAGTATGCAAAAGATATAATTATAATACGTGATTTTGGGAATATTAACATGGAGTTATTGAATAAATATTTTAGGGAACATTGTAAGGTTAAGGGTGTGACATTTGTAAAGATTTTTATTTACACACATATGTTGGATAATTTTCAAAGGTATGTTTTTCCAAATTTGGATGCATCTATTGAATATGTTTTTTATTTTCACAATTCTGATCACGCAGTTACAGATGATCATGGAGATATTTTAAATTCTAAATATGTTAGAAAAATTTATGCTCAGAATATTGATACGACTGTGAATTCGGATAAGATATCATTATTACCAATAGGTATGGCAAATTCTATGTGGCGTCATGGTGATTTGTTAAAATTATACAAGGTAATTTCGGAAACTTATCGTGAAAAAAAAGAGAAATCTATTTATGTAAATATAAACCCTAAAACGTATGCTTATAGGAAAAATGTTTTGGATAAAATAATTGAGTATGGTAATTTTGATGTTTCTAGTGGTAAACCATATGAAGAATATTTAGTTGATTTAGCGTCACATCGTTTTTGTTTATGTTTACGTGGAAATGGTATAGATACACATAGATTTTGGGAGAGTTTATATATGGGAGTGATTCCTGTAATAGTAAGTAATAAAGTTACAAGTTGTAAAAATTTTATTAAGTATTTGAAAAAGATGGATGTTCCATTTTATGAGATTTGTGAAGATGATTTGGATAAGATTTGTAAAAAATATACAAGTGATTATTTTAGTGAGGGTTTGTATAAAAAATTAATTAGTAAATGTAAATCTACTATTTATAACTTGGATTGTTTACGAATGCATTTTTACGAGTATGAAAATACTTTGTAATTTGATATTTCATTGTGTATTGTAATTTAGTATTTTAATACAGTATTTGTATTAAAATGTTGTATTATTTAAGATTTATGAACGATTTATAGACTATTGATATTATGATCGTTAGAAAGTGATATTAAAAATATTAATTACCTTTAAGAGTTAGATTATTTGCAATCTAAAATGGAATCAGGATTTGGACAAAATCTCGAAGGTTTTCTTATCAAAGGAAATTTGTCCCTAGCCCCTTCTGCAAATCCGTCATTGCAAGGTGATGGATCAGTTGAGGGGTCGGGGACATTATATTTTGATTCGATAAAAGAATACAATTATGCAAATGGTGTAAACATTCAACAAGTGAATTTTAAAAATGATCAATTATTGATTCCTTATACATTACCAAGTGATAATGCTACATCAGCAAGTGTTATTATAGATGGTGGTCTTGCAATAAAACATACACAAAATGCTGCAAGTGTTACATCAGGAGGGGGTTTGACTGTTGTGGGTGGTGTTAGTATAGGAAAACGATTAATAGTGGGTGGTGATGTGGATATTACGGGGAATTATATAAAAAATGTGGCATATCCTATTATTGGTACAGATGGTGTGAATAAGGATTATGTGGACGATGTTGCTGGTAAATTATCTGGTAATTTTACGACAGGGCAAGTTATTATCGCTGATTCGAATGGTGATGCTATTCGTGGGTATGATTTTTTTACAACAGATACTACACGATTAAATTTGTCAATTCCATTTTACATTAGTGATACTACGAATGCAGATGGTTTAGGTAGTGGTGGTAGTTTGAATATATCTGGAGGTGTTACTATAGATAAAGATACTTATATAGGTGGTAATTTGGATTTATCTGGAAATGTGATAAGTAATGTTGGAAGTCCAATAAATCCTAGTGATGTAGCTACAAAACAATATGTAGATGATCGTAAAATCAATGGTAATTTTACGGCAGGTCAATTAATTATAGCAGATTCAAATGGTGATGCTATTAGGGGGTATGATAATTTGACATATGATGGTATAACAATTACATTAAGTAGTACAAATAATATAACATCTAGTATAGGTGGGAGTTTTGTATGTTATGGTGGTATATCTATTAGTAAAGATGTTTTTATTGGTGGTACATTAAATGTTAATAATAATAAAATTATCAATGTAGGATATCCAATAGATCAAACAGATGTTGCAAATAAACAATATGTGGATGATCATAAATTACAGGGAAACTTTACGACAGGGCAGGTTATTATTGCTGCAAGTGAAGGCGATGAAATTAGGGGTTATAGTAGTTTTACATATGATGGTAGTAGTTTAATATTAGGTACAGCTTCTTCATTTATAGTATCGAATACACAAAATGCTTTATCTTTATCATCTGGTGGAGTATTTGTGGTTGAGGGTGGTGCTATAGTAAAACAAGATGTATATGTAGGTGGTGGATTAGATGTAAATAACAATAGGGTAACTAGTGTGGGGTATCCAGTTGATCAGACTGATGCTGCAAATAAACAATATGTGGATGATCATAAATTGCAGGGAAACTTTACGACAGGGCAGGTTATTATTGCAGAGACAGATGGTGATGCTATTCAGGGGTTTAATAATTTAATATTTACTGGTGATGGGACAAATGGTAGTTTAATATTGAATCCTTATACGAGTATATATTTAACAAGTACGTCAGATTCTCTTGGTTTGGGGACTGGTGGTAGTTTTACTAGTTATGGTGGTGCTAGTTTTGAAAAATCTGTATATATAGGTGGTCAGTTGGATTTGAATGTTCAAAGGATTACAAATGTGAGTACTCCTTTGGAAGATTTTGATGCTGTAAATAAGGCTTATGTAGATGCTTTATTTAGTAGTGTTGGGGAGAGTTGTTGTGGAGGGGGTCCTATAAGTGATAATACATATGAAAATACTTTTATTTTGAATAACAATGTAACTTTGGCACAAGACATTAGTAAATTTAATTTTGATAGTAGTATAAAAGCTTTTATATCATATGTCTATATACAGGTAGGAAATGAAAAAAATTCTTTTTATACTATACGTGGTGTAAATAGTGGTAATGAATGGAAAATTACAAGTACTTATATAGGTCAGACTACAGGTGTTGTATTTTACATTAGAACAGATGCTGGTCAGGGTATTATGCAGTATACAAATTCTAATTATACAGGTGTTACTAGTATAAAATTTAGGACTATAACACAAATCAATGATGTAGCTGGCGCAACTCAGATTAATTCAACGTTGGCGAATGATGTTTCTAGTTTTCAGGATATTATAGGTTTATCGTATATAAACAGTGAACTTAATTCTGTAAAAGTTATAGTATACATATCAAATGATAGTAATGATAAATATTGTTTGTATTTTTTGAGTTGTTTATTAAAGGGGAATGAATGGATAATGCAATCTTATTATATTGGTGATAATACTGGAATTACATTTACAATAAATACAGTAAATTCTATTGGTAAAATAAAGTATATAAATCCTAATAATGATGGTGTTTATACAATTAGATTTCAACAGTTTAAAATATTAAAGAGTGCAAGTAGTATAACTTTAACGGCAAATACCTTAATACCAAATGTAGTTAGTGACAAGTTAATTTTTAGTAATTCATCAAATACATTTCAGTTAACAATTTATGTTGAGATAGTTGAATTATCAAAATATGCAATGTATGAAATTGAAGGATATTTACAAAATGATATATGGAAAATAAATAGTAGATATATAGGTGATAGAACAGGTATTATATTTGATATAAGTACTTTAACAGGAGATGGATATTTAAGATATACTAATCCAAATGTATATGATGCAAAGATTAGGTATTTGAAAAATACTCCATTGATATTCGAGCCTTTGCAAGTATCAAAGGGTGGTACTGGAAATACTCAATTAACACCTTATGCTGTATTACGAGGAAATGGAACAGATCCTATAGTTGGAACTGAAGATTTTATTTACAAAGATTATAATCTTATTTTAGCAAAAGAATCTAGTATACAATTAAAAAATACAACAAGTGCAATAAATTTGACATCAGGTGGTACTATTACAACATATGGTGGTGTATCAATAGGAAAAAATTTGTTGATTGGAGATGGTATAACAATTTTTAATACGCACGCAGCAATAAATTTGACAGCAGGTGGTACTATTACAACATATGGTGGTGTATCTGTAGGAAAAAATTTATTAGTGGGCGATAGTTTAATTGTTAAAAATGTTGACGTTACTCCAAATCCTGGGGATATATGGTCTGAAAGATCGTTTAATGCATCTAATAATCAAATTTTACCAGATAACATAATTAATTTTGAATTTACTGATGCGAATATAAAATCATTTTCTGGAATAGCATGTGTTACAGTAGTCACTGATTCTACAGAATTTGATACTTTGTATGAAGTAAAAGGTATAAGAAAATCATCTGGTTGGATTATGAATTCATCATATATTGGCGATAATACAAATATAAAATTTTCAATAACACCATTTGGACAAGTACAGTATACTAGTCCTAATTTTAACGAGTGGTTATCTACAACAATGAAGTTTAGAGCAATGACTACAACTTATTAAGTCTTTTTTATAAAGTAATATTATTTTATAAAAACAAAAACAATTTAACTGAAATTTTGAGTAAATAGATATATATAGTTTTATTTTTAAATAAAAGACATTACCGTTTATTTTCTAATTATATTTACTTTTGTAATAATAAGTTGTAATCTATGTCGGATTATTATAATATATTAGGTGTTTCCAGGGGTGCATCAGATGATGATATAAAATCGTCATATAGGAAATTGGCTAGGCAACATCATCCAGATAAAGGAGGTGATAAAGAATTTTTTCAGAAAATCCAAGAGGCGTATGAAACATTATCAGATAGTTCAAAAAGACAACAATATGATAATCCTATTGGTAATATGAATATGAATGGTAATATGAATGGTAATATGGATAATATGTTTCCTTTTGGTTTTGAACATCCATTTTTTAAGCATCATAGACGTCAAGAACAAATTGTAAAAAAATCTGATCATACGTATAATTGTAGAATAACATTAAAAGAAGTATATACAGGGACTACTAAAAAGTTAAAGATTAATAGAAAACGTATTTGTAAGGGTTGTATGGCTAATTGTAAACAATGTGGTGGAAATGGTATATCTACTCAACATGTTCAGATGGGTCCATTTACACAGGTAATTCAACAAACTTGTAATAAATGTACAGGTAGTGGTAAGTCTAACGATAATACAAAAGTGTGTAGTAGTTGTGGTTCATTTGGTACTATTAATGAAGATAACGTATTTGAGATTCATATAAAAAAGGGTTCGAAAACTGGTGAAAATTTTGTATTTCAAGAATGGGGAGAACAGGCTGTTAAAGACAATGAAATTTCAGGAAATTTTGTAGTAAATGTAATAGTAGAAAAGGATCCTAATTTTTCAAGGGATAATATTGATTTATTATATACTATAAATTTAACATTTCGAGAGTCTGTAGTCGGTAAAGTTGTAACTATTCCTCATTTTGCTGGAGATTTTGTATTAGACACACGTGGTTTTGGTTTGATAAATCCAAACAAAGAATATATTATTTACAATAAAGGTTTATTAGATGAAAATGGTAAAGAAGGTAATTTACGGATAAAATATGTAATAGCATATCCTGAGAAAACATTTGATGATTTTGATATGCATACTTTGACTGATGCCTTTAATAAAGTTGGTTTGAAATAGTTAACTAAGATAACCACCTGTTGTTATTTGAATTGGTTTGTTTTTGTAAATTTTTGAAATGTTTTTAAAACAATCGTTTGTATATCTTATGAGTTCTTGTAATTCATAATAATATTTTGATTCAATTGGTGAAATTGTATCGTTAGTAAGATCAATTATAGCTTGTGGGTTTTTGTACTCAACAATAAGACGATAAATAATATCTGTAACACAATGAGTGTATGTTGCAATGACAGCTCCAATTTCATTTTTCTTTTCATTTGTTTTGAATCGTTTTTGTAAAGTTTGTTTAAAGACTTTTTCTGTAATTTGAGATCGCAAGTATCGAATTCTGAGATCGGAATTATCATTGAATCTGTTTACAGCATATTTAGGTAATTCTACTTGACGAATATGTAACACATTTCTTGCAATATTATAAATAATATCAGTATTGCATATACGGTTTAAAATGCCAACAATTTCATGATCAATTTCTCTTCCACATTGTACTTCCAACAAGTTTCTTTGTTGAGTTCCATTTTGTGATCTCCATTCAAAATAATGTGGATTATGTATAACCCCAGTTTCAATACGTCCTGTATTCCAGCTGAAAGCAGTGTGACATTGAGTACAAAACATTTGATCGCAACCTTCTATTTTTGAAATAGGAGTTGTGCATTTAGGACAACTTTTAGTATCGCGTCTTAATAGCTTTGCTGTTTCGACATTTTCCGGTTTACAAGTATGGTGAGTATTTCTGAGTTCACCTTTGACTTCGTGACATTCAGCACAGCTCCAATTATTGCATAATCCACATTTCCATTGGTTATTCAAAAAACCTCTACATTCTCCATTTGGACATTGTCTTACAAAATTTTGTTTTTGTAATTCCGGTTGTTTGTGATATTCAACGTTAAGAAGTCTTAAAAGATTTTTAAGATGAGTTATTTTATCGTGTACTTTTACAATTTCTTTTTGAATGTTTTCTTTTCTTATTTCTTCTTCAACTAATGGTTGAGTAGCAGGAAGCAAAGCAACTTCTCTTTCATATAAAATTTGTTCATAATGTTTTTTGTATCGATTATCGATAAAAGTTTTTGTAAACATACTTGACATTGTTTTATAATCCCAATTGTATTTACAATTCATACAATTGGCATCTTCATTAGAGTTTGTCAAATACGTTTCACAACAAGAACGACAACTTTGGAACTCGCACTTGGGGCAAGTAATAGCAAGGCGGTTAGAGCGATTAAAAGTTTCAACGCAAATGTTACAAGACATAGTAGATAATTTTACACACTTTTGAAAAAAAATTCAATTTTTTATGAAACGATGTATAAACGATAGACTTTTAAATTGTAATCTTTATAATTTCAAATTCAAATGGAGCTTGATCCATATACGAGTCTTTATAAACTATATCAAGTAGTTTGCCACTTTCAACAAGATTGTCAAATTCTTCAATAGTTACAAGTTCATCTTCATCTTCATCTTCTTGACATGACAGTTCAGATCTTACAAACTTTACAGATGCTTTGTCAATATTATGATTTTCAATATATTCTAATTTGATTTCATTTAAACGACTTTTAACTAGTTCTTCATCTTTAAAATGCTCGACAATAACGTGCGCATAGGGACGTTTGTAACATGGACACGCAATGACAACTTTTAAACAGTACATAATAAGTGATCAGATATAAAACTACATTTGTTTTCATTTTTTTATTAAGTTGTGTTGTTGTTATGTGTTGTCTATTTAAAGATTTAAGAGGATTGTATTTAATGAAATCAGCATTATTGCTTTGTACATTATTAGAATTCGCTAGTTTTATATGTTACTTGTCATATCATTATTCTACGCAATTATATATACTGGCAAAAGCATCTGGATTAATGATAAATATAAATTTGTTTTTGGTATTTGTATGTTCTAACAAAATATGGAAAAGATGGTTTGTTTATAATTCTATAGTAAAACGACACATGCATGTTTTTTTGTTTGGTTTCGTATGTTTTTTTAGTTGCGTTCATATCATAACTCATACAGTTAATATTATTTTATATAATAATTACAATGGTTTAGTAAGTGGTATTGTTTTGAGTTGTGCATTGTTTTTTTTTATAACGCTTGGTTTTCGTGTTTATAATTTATTTCACAAGTTGCATAATTTATTTGTCGTTGTATTTTTAATAGCATTTGCAATACACATTGTATGGAAAAATAACATAGTAATTGGTGTCCTTGGTCTAACCATTGTTTCCTTGTATATTATAAACTTTGTTTTAGATTTGTTTTATTCAGGTGGTAAAGTATCAATAATTGGTTATAAAATTATTACAGATGATATTATTTGTATAAATATGCTTTTGTCAAATAAATATTTTAGTAAAACTGTGTATTTGTATATACCTGAAATAAATAAATTTGAATGGCATCCATATACCATTGTAAAGTGTAGTAATACGAATGGTATTTTAAAAGGCGAACAATGTTGTATTTATATAAAACGGCGAGGTGATTGGTCTGGAAAACTTGTAGATACAATAGTAAAACGCGGGTATGATAATTTAAACTTATATACTAGTGGACCTTATAAGACATTTCATGATGATTTTATTGTAAAAATACATTGTGAACCAGTTGTATTAATATCAAGTGGAATTGGAATTACGTGTTTTTTAGATTTTATTATGGAAAATAAGCCTAAAAGTAAGTTATATGTTGTTATTATTGCTAAAAATATGGATGATATATTTTGGATAAAATCTATAAGTTTACACGGTGTTCGTTTTATGATTTATCTGACAGATAACAAATGTAAAGAATCTTTTACACAACAAGACCATTTTACTTATTACAATGGACGTCCTGATTTTAATGATTTGTTTGATAATATATTAATTCAAAATTCATTTATAGAAACTAACAAGATAACTATTTATTTTTCTGGAAGTGAAAATGTTTACAAAAAGATAGAACACGTATCTAAAAAATATGATACTTTTAGATTAATTTATTCAAGTTAAAAATATTAACATTGGGTAAGTAAAAACATTAATGTATCTTGGTCAACTTCTGTTGTGCTCTTAGATTCTTTAGTATCTTTAATTTCCGTAAATTTGTTTTCAGATTTAGTTATATGTTGTTGTTTTTGTTGTTTTAATCTTTGGTTCATTATCAATTGAAGAATTAAAAATTTATCCATTTTGAATTTAAAAACAATAATTTTAAATTCAATTTTATTTATTCATCTGACAAATGAGCAACATATATAGCTATACAGGCAAAAAAGATTGCTAATATAGTATATTTATTAACACGTTCTCCAAAAAAATAATGACTAACTAAATATCCAGTTATTATGGATATACAAGACCATACTAGGTTCATATGACCCATATTTTCATAATAATATGAATTGTATAAAATAAGAGATAAAACAATATAGCCAAATACTCCAAGTATTGGGTACTTGTCATGTTTTAAAACTGATTGGGAAAACATTTCTATAAATGAAATTATTAATGCAAAACGTATTACTATATAAAAACGTTGATTTGGATCTCTATTATGTAGAATTTCCATGTTATATTATTTGTAAATATTTAATAATTTTAAAAATTTATTAGACTGATTAAAAAACTATCACTTTACATCTTATTATAATAGCCTGATAAAAATTGAATAAAATTTATAGATGTTAAATTTTTAACATATGGATAATCCAAATAATAGATTAATAACAAGACAAGAAGTTGAAAATATTCTAAATTATTTTGAAAATATAGGCGATAATGGAACCAGACTAACTATAAATAATTTAGAACATTATCAACACGCTTTTGTTCATGAAAGTTACTATCAATCTGTTCAATATCATTTTACAAAAGGAGAAACTTTTCGCGAAGAAGAAACTTGTTTTTCATACGTACCAAAAGAATCAAGTGAACGCTTAGAATACTTAGGAGATCATATTTTAAAAGCTGTTATGGGACGTTATCTATTTGAACGGTTCGGTAATGAAAGAGAAGGATTTCTTACAAAACTTAAAATCAAAATTGAAAAATGTTCAATGCTTCATAAAATTGGCGTAGAACTAGGATTTAAAAAGTTCTTATTATTATCTCTTCAAGTTGAGAATCAAACGATTCTAGATCTTGATAGAGGTCGCAATACGCCAAGCTATTTTGAAGACGCATATGAGGCATTTATCGGTTCGATTTTACTAGATTTTGAAGAAAAAGGATATCTTTATGCTGATCGTTTTGTAAGATCAGTGATAGAGAATATTATTGATTTTGCAGAGTTAATTTCAAAGAATGATAATTTTAAAGATTCTATTCAACGTTATTTTCAATCTTTAAAATGGAAAACTCCAGTATATACTTCTTTAAATGAAGAAGGTCCTTTATACAGAAAAGTATTTACTAGAATGTTAACATTTAATGGAGAACAATATTGTTCTATGGATAAAAATATTCAAGTTATTATAAAACATTATACTTCTAGAATTATGGAAGAATATCGTGTAAAAAATCCGTTAGTTTATACAAAATTATTTGAAATTCTCCAACGTGGTGATTATATTTTAGGGATTGGGTTTGGTAGAAAGGTTACCAATGCTGAGCAAGAGTGTGCTAAACAATGTTTACTTAACTTGCAACTTGATTTGAATTTTTAATAAAACTATTTACTCAAAAGGATATCACTAGTCCAAAAGATTAGTAAAAGGATAGTAAATCTCCACTTTTTCTTAAAATACAAGATCTTTACAGTATATTGTAGATTACTAAGGCATATTTTAATAGAAAATTTTTATTTGGAAGAGTTATAGAACATTCTACATAAAAGATTATTTTTAAATATTCAGAATAAATAATTATAAAAGTTTAACTGAAATTATTTTCTTTATATAATATATAAACTATTATATAAAATGCCTAATATGAAAATGATGATGACAGCAATAGCTATTGTAGTTGCTGCAATTTTCGGTATCGCAACTTCTTCGATTGCAACTGAATGTTTTAACAAAAACGAAAGTTTTAAAAATGAGAAAAAAGATAATTTTAATTTTGTAGTTATAAATCTTGTATGTAATATAGTGATGTTACTACTTGGGTTTGGTTGTATTTATATGGCTGCAACTTCTCCATTTTAATTTGTAATTTTTTCTGTAATTTTTATACATTAAGATAAATTCCAAATCTTGTCCAATTCTTCTGTAAGAATATTGTTAATATTAAATGATATTTTTGCAGGTTCATCCTTATAATCATCTACTAAACGTATAAGTATTTTATACTGTAATGATGTTTCTATATTTGATCGAAATGTTTTATGTCTATCACTCATCGTAAAGATATTTAATAAACGTTTAAAAACTCGCAAGTCTATCTTGTTTATATTTTGTTGAATAATTTCATCATTAATGTATTTTGATTTGTTAATTAAAAAATCGTCTGTGTCTATTTCAAATAACTTGTATTCATAAATATTATTAACTATAATGTCTAATGATATTTTCGCTGGATCAGCATTTATATTTTTACATAAATCCAGCTTTTCCTTTTTAGTTGTGTTTTTACCACGTTTATTCTTATTAAAATATTCATTTAAATGATCCATACAAGTAAGTAAAATATTGACTACTGTAAAACAACATTGAGGATCTGCTAGTGTATGAATATTCATATTTGAATGATGTTTATGTGATGGATTTAATACTCGCGAATGCATATTCGAACATACAATTCTTTTTACTTCTTCATAAGAATTTAGAAAATTATAAGATATATCTTTAAAAGGTGTAAACTGATATAATTTATCGTGCCATTCTTTTAATTGATAATCGTCAACATCCATTTTATCACTAAAATGTGAATCGTATATGATTTGATTATTTTTTTTCAAATAATAACTAGGTATTACAGTGGAATGAATTATATAATCATTATATAAATTCCAATTTTGATTTTCGTATATTTCAGTATGTATCAAATTAGAAACTGAAATACTATCCATGATATTTGAATAATTTTCTAGTAGTTTTATATTATCACCCTTTGATAATGTTGTATCAATAGGCATAGACGTATAATTTTGATATATAGCATTAGATATAGAAATTGGTTCTGATGCACCAACTGTAAATACACTGTCCGTATTAAAATCACGTCTGTTATTAAATAAAAACTCTAATTTCTCAGATAAATCTTGATCAGTATGTTTAACTTGAATAGATTCGATAAAACTAGTAAACTGATGACCAGCACCTTTACCTATCGACCATTGTTCTAATAAATACAATAATTGACGTATATCAAATTCTGATTTATCTATAATTCCACGTATTTGCTCCTTTGTCAACCCTAAGTTTTCATTTTTACAAATTTCATTGCTCAATTTAGTTAATTCTAATAAACTTGGACGTTTAAATTCTAAAAATGTGCAATTTTGATAATTTATAAAAATTTCTTTATACTTTGAAGAATTACATACTAAAATTACAGGAATGTTTATGTTATATTTATTATACAAAGTTTCTATGAAATTTTCAATTCCTCTATCGCATAATTCTAGGTTGTCTACGAATAATATATTTGATTTATCCTTTCTATTTTTATGATTCCATTTTTCAATATTTGCCAACGTAACTTCTCTGAATCCAACTATTCCACTAATTGTTTCTGTAATTTTTTCAGCAGATCTTAAATGATCTGAATCAATATCTATTAAATTATAACCTTTAAATAAACATTCTACAGTTACAGTTTTAGAACATCCTATTGGCCCGTGTAGGAATAGGATTTGTTTTACAGATTTTGAATCATCTGCGTAATCTTCAATCAATTTTATCCATTTACGTATATGATTTACTATGTCTTTGTGAAACAAAGATTTTTGCGTATTTGGTTTATATTTTTGCGCAATCATATTGTATAATTAATTGTGTGTTTTAAATTAAATTTTTTTATTACAGGTATACATAAATATGCAAACAAATATTGATAATAAAATTACTGATTTTAAAAAAACAACAATTGAAAAAAGATTAATTTGTATTATTTGTAATGAAAAATTACCAGTAAATAATAACAAACATACGTGTTCATATAGAACAGACAAAACGATTTGTATAAATCTTAATAAAAAGGTAATTAATAGTCGTTTAATATAAACATTTAATATAATATAGTCGTTTAATATAATATAGTCATTTAATAGAGTTATAGTCGTTTAATATAGTTTTAGTCGTTTATTATATGATATTATTTTTATGGTTATAATAAAAATAATGTCTGAAAGTATTAATCAAAAATTTCAACAATATTTAGAAATACAAAAATCGTTAGCAGAATCTCGCAAAAAACAAAAAGATTGGAAAAAAACTTTGGACGCTTTGGAAAAAGATATAAAAGAATACATGACACAAAATGATATGGACAGCATTTCTTTAAAAGAAGGAGAAATTGTATTATATCCAAAAAAGATTTCTCAAACTTTTAAAAAGGAAGTTATAATGGAAAAATTGGCTGAACAGTTAAAAGATGATAAAAAAGCAGAGGAGTTAACGCAATCTATTTTACAAAATAAACGTTTTGTAGTTGAGGACAAATTAAAGGCTGTTATTAAAAAAAAGTAAGTTATTATGAGGATTCAGTATCAGTATCATAATCTGATAAAAAATTTATTGTTACAGAATTTGAATTAATTATAATGTCAGGTGTATTTAATAATTGACGATCATCTCTAGGTGAGGTAAATTCTATAACATTTCCATTAGACCACTCGTGATAATTATTAGATAGATTCATACTATTGTGTAGATTTATACTATTGTGTAGATTTATACTATTAGGATTTATACTATTAGGATTTATACTATTAGGATTTATACTATTGGATAGATTTATACTATTACTTGTAAAATTTATATCATTTATGATATTTTCTGAATCAAAACTTCTTTCTATTAGATTATCGTATATGGTTGTTATATTTTCTTCTGTTCTACTTAATTCATGTAATAATTCGTCAAAAATGTTTGATGTTATATTATCAATGTGGTTATCTTGTAGGGCTATGTAATTTTCATTTGTCATATCTGTTATATCTATACTACTATCAATATCCTGTATTATTATATCTGAATTATTTACTAATAATCCAGAGCTACTATCAAAGGATAAGGCATCTTCTTCATCTTCATCATTTGCATTTGTAATGGCATATCTTCTTCTTATTGTAGGATTTATAAATTCTTGTTGTAAAAGTCTTCTCCAAGACGATATTTCATTATTTACTGTTTCGATGGGGTTTTCTATATCATTTTGTTCATTATGTATTGTATTTTCTATAGTAGTTACATTTGTTGGTGTTATTTCAGATACATAAGGTGGTGGTGGTATTGAATGTTCTAATATATATTGATCTATATCAATGCAAAAGTTTAAGTCTGTTGTATATATATATGGTTCGTAACAATTTAAATTTTTATAGACAATACTTTCAGAAAAATCTTTATATCTAGATTTGTACTTTGTTAGTAATAAAAGTGTTTGTTTATATGGCATATACTTTAACAATTCTGGATACATACTTAACTTATCATAAACTTCATCATATACTTGAAAACGGATTTCTGGTAATAAGGATTTTATACAATGATAAACATATGAGCGTTTTCTCAAATGTTCTAGATCATCAATTCCACATTTATGTTCTGGTAGAGTACAATCTCCTTTATCGTGGTTTGAACATATACTGTCATTACACAAATAATGTGGTATAGTATTTTTAATATAAGCATCACTATTAAATCGGAAGCAACCATTATTTCCAGTTGGATTCCAATGTTCACCTAAACCTTTTGTTTTATATCCTATTCGTCCACAAGCATAACATCTTTCTATATTATGATGAGATAATCCATTGCAACGTTCAGTTTTATATAAACTGATTTTGCATATAGCACATATGAAAAATGTATCTATATTATAAATCATATTTGTTATTTGTTCAACAGCAATTTCAACAGTAATATCCTTGTTCAAATACAAGTAAGAATTTTCATTGTAATTTATAATGTTATCGTTTAACTCTTCATTATCATCAGATGAACTTGATGACAATACTATTGACGACAAAATTTCTGATTTGTTTTTATTAAAATAATAGTTTAGCAGATTAGGATTTTCATTTTCATGATTTGTTTTACAATCGTAACAAACTTGTTGATAGTAACTCATTATTTGATTACAATTAAAACAAAATCGTTTTAGACAATCGGCATTCTGTGTACATTCAACTATAAACTCGCCAATAGGTGTATTTTTTATTGTTTCGTTTTCAAGTAAAATCTCTGTGTCACATAAAATTCTGTTACTTGATCGGTAATAATAAACAGGACATTTTATAATTGTAAATCCTGGAAATGCAAAATTTTCTGCATGTATTCTATAATTCTCCCATTCGTAATTGTTGCATATTTTATGTATTAAATTATGGTCAAATATGTTTTTAAATCCTATAGATGTAACACAATCATCAAATGGATACGGACAAGCAAAGTGAGAATTAGATTCATTTATAGGATGTGCTTCGTAGTTGTTTATTAAACGATGTATACAATTTATACATATATAATGTACATTGCAGCAACTTTTTATTAATAAACACTTAGGGATTTCATTGTGTTTAAACCAAGATTTATCTATATCTGATAAGGACATTATGGAATCATTTGAGGTATTGTAAATAAAATAGGAATCTGTAAAACAAACGCAGCAAGTTTTATCTAGATCACTTTTTAAAATGTAATCTTCCGATATTGTATCTGAAAATTCTATTTTGTTTATGATATCTAATATGTTCATTAATATATGCTAATATTATTATTTTACGTAAAATATATATGTAAAATATAATAATTTACACGTGTTCAAATGTTATTTTGCATTTAAACCACATTTGTGATAACATTAATCGTGAGTAATTGCAATAAAATTTTATAGATAAATGTCTTGCTTTAATATTAGTATCAAATGTATAAAAGTTATCATCAAAATTAATAGATATTGTTTTTCCAAATGATTTATCCATTTCTGTGTTTATTTTTTCATAAAAAGAAAAATTTGCATCACTTGTTTTATGTTTAGGTAACTCTTTATTGTCTAAATACAATTTACAATACAACTCATCATAGATATTCGTGGTAGAAAAATCTTCAGCTATGTATAAATTATTATTTGTATAGTTTGTTTTATAGAATCCTAGCATTTGATATAAATCATGATCATTTGCATTTTTTGATTTGTAAAAGGTAATACCAAAGGATAAAGGTTTAGTAACACGTTCCTTGTCTACATAATCACATAAAAAGCATATTTTATTTTTAAAGGTATTCATGAAAACTTTATAAAAATAGTCCTTGTTTTTATTAATAGATGATTCATTTATACATTCTGATATTATATCTATAAGAGTTGACACATCATAATATCCTATCGGTATAATTACATCTGTTTTTACACCACTTTCTATTAAACAAAATTTATTGTTATTCTCCGTAATATTATACAAGTTACATTTAATCTTTATATTATTTATATTTATTCCACAAATATCTTCGTTTTTTAGTAAAAATGTATATTTACCATCTTCAAATACTGCATTTTCAGAAAAAAACTCTGTTGATGTAATTTGTATGTTATTGTCTGAACTAACATTTGATATTGTATCTTCTTGATGTTTTTCTTGGTTATTATAGTTTTGTAATTCTGAATGTTTATTAAAATTGTTTGAAATCGTATTATTTTGCGTGGTATTATTTTGTGTAGTGTTAGTTGATACTGGTTGAATAATTGATGGTGTTTGTTTTTCCGATGTACTCTTAGTAAATTTTTCACTGAGATCATTAAATAACAATTGTTCAAATTTTAATACTGTTATTTTGTTTAATTCTATTAAAACTTCTTCTAAATCCACTTTTCCATAAGATTGGATATTATTATATATGTTTACAAATGAGTCATTGTATATAAGTTCTTGTAATTGAATAATGTTTTCTTTGTACTTGTTAATATTATTGAACAAATGAGGTTGGTATTGTGGATTCCGTTTTAATATTTTTGAGACAATTAAATCAAATAAATACCCTGTGTTTTTTTGAGATATAAACACTTGTTTAAATGATGTTGATATATCTCCAAAATTGCTCATTAATATACTTATATAAAAAGTATTATCGATTTTTGCGAATAAAAAAAAAAATAAAATAGTGTGTTTAAAAAGCACGAAATTTTTCTAGAATAGATTTATATAATATGTCTATTCGAGAACAACTATTCACGTCATTCATCAAAGGTATTGGCAAAACATCAGGTGCAGTAACAATATTTGGACTACTTGGAGCCACTTGGTATTTTTATAACAAAAACACAAATTCATTAACAATTGGTCGTAAAGAAAAAACAACTGAGACTGGTGATATTGTGTTACATGAAGTGGAACTAGAATCAGAAACAGAAGGTCAATCTACACAAGATGAAATTACAAATGTATTAGAAAATTTTGAAAACAATGTATCAAAAAATACAAAGAGAGATTTTCGTAAAATTTTTGATGGTATGTAATTTTGTAATAATATTTAATATAATCATATGTAATATAGTAACGTGTTTATATTTGTTGTATAAATTTATTAATATTTATTAAAAAATTGAGTTTTAATAAATTCAAAAAATTGTCTAAATTAGGAACAATATGGTCAAGAAAATACATATTGTATAGAATATTGGATTAAAAAATTTGATCTAATAAAAAAACGTAAATGGGTTTATATGAAAATTATGCCCTTTAACTGACATAGTATTTATTTTTTAGTTTTAAATGCGTCTTTAATTTGTAATCTAGTATTTGTTCCAATATAAGAATTACTATGAATTTTGTTAAGTTCTTGGACATCTTCGCAAAGCGGATGGAAACGGTTGATGCTAATTCCGCTAAAAATATTACAAGATTTATTTAATCTTGTGTATTCTGGTACAAGACCATTGTCTTTACATTCATTTAGTTTTATTTTAAAAACTTCAGAATGTTCTGGATTGTATTTATGAGTTGGACATTTAGATACTTGAAATTGGTGTCCTCGCAAATCACTTTCTACATCAACTGAATATGATGGTATACTTCGATATGGATTTTGCATGAATGGTGAAGTGCTTTGAAAACATACGTCTTTAGATTCTGCAACTGTGTTATCTGTGATTAAGTGAAAAGGGGCTTGACTTTCTTGATCTTTTTTTTCTATAGCGCATTTGTCATAAGATGCACGTGTAAATGAGAAATGAGACATTATCTTATTGTATAATATATATATTTAAAAAAAGTTTAATCAAAAAATATATTTTTATAATAAAAAAATGAAAATAGATCAACTCTAAAACTAAACTAATAAAGGTATATATGGTTAATTTACCAAGTACTGTTGATTGGTGTGAACAAAATTATATTTTATCAGAATATGTAGCAGAGTACTGGAATACATTAACTGGATTATGTTTAATTTTATCAGGTATTTGGTATTATAAAAATTATAGTTCTTGGATAAATGAAAATCATCTTCATAAATATACATTTATAAGAATTTCTGCTTTGTTAGTTTTTGTTGGTATTGGAACTATGTTATTTCATAGTACTTTATATTACCCATTTCAATTATTAGATGAACTTCCAATGATTTTATTGGCTAACGAATATTTAAGTCTTTTATTAAAATTACAAACAACATACGAAACAATAAATGTAAATAAATATACTAAATTGCTTAATTATTTAAAATATAGTTATAAAATGATACCGGTGATAATTTTGAGTTATTTTATACATCCTAGTTTACAAGTTATAACTTTTCACTTGACGTTAAAAGTATCAGAAGGATGTGTTTTATATATTTTGTATAAATTATCTATTGGGTTAAATCGTATTGTTTATTCGAAAATTTATATAAATCAAGATTTTTTGAAAAAAAAAAGAAAAATAGAAAAACTGAATCCAATGATAAGTAGCACGTCTATAATAGACTATCAAACTACAATTGGTATAAATACATATAGTAGATTTAAAAAACCAAAACAGTTAAGTGATTCAGCTTTGATTAATATTGTACAAACACGAATTAAACATTACTTAACTTTAAGACACAGATTAAATTTTGCAACAAATGTCGGTATTTGTATGTATAGCTGTAGTATTGTACTTTGGTGTTTGGAAAATATGTTTTGTCAGACATTGCAACCTTTACAACTTCATGCAGTTTGGCATGTATTATCTAGTATAGGTGTTTATCATTTGAATTTAATAATGCAGTTACATGCAACTATAGAGCATTTTTCATACAATAACTAATTTGTTAATTTTCATTACAATGTAAATAATGAAAATTTTATAAGTATCTTAATGTTTATTAGTTAATTTAACGCATAAAAATCTATACCTTTTGTACTAATCAATGGCTGATTGTTGAATTTATAACAACATCCACTAGCCGCCCCCCAAACAGTATCTTTATGAATATAATTATAACCTTTACATCTTGGATCATTGTCACATTTTTCTCTACAAAAATCAGCTGAACTTCCATCAGTATAACAAGCTATATCATTACCTCCAATATCCATGTCAACATTCCTAATATATTTTCGTATAGGTACAACTAGAGGTACAACTACAGGAGCAGGCGCGGGTACAACTACAGGAGCAGGCGCGGGTACAACTACAGGAGTAGGCGCGGGTACAACTACAGGAGTAGGCGCGGGTACAACTACAGGAGCAGGCGCGGGTACAACTACAGGGACAACTGCAGGTACTAGAGGTGTAACTGCCTTTGCAGGTAGGGGTACAATTTTAGTAAGTTTTCTTCTAGTTACCTTTTGAACTTCCTTATATCCTTCTTTTTTATTGTAATAAAAATAATAGAAGAAAAAAACTAGAGCTGCGAGTATTAGTAAAGAATTATTATTTATTGATTGTACCATTTGTTTATAATAATAAATAAAATAAAAAAATAATTAAAGAATTAAAGAATTAAGAAGACCACACGAATTTACCATCTTTATCTGTAATTTCTAGTACACATTTACCACTTTTATCTAATAAATTTGCCCTATATAATCTAGAATTAGATGTACCACGGGCTCCAGATTCCCATATAGTCTTTGAATCTTTATCTTGTAAAACCATATTTCCATCTAAATTTAATACGACTTTATATGGTGATACACCTTTTCCAGATGTTTTTGATTCCCACACTTTTGTATTAGTGCGTTTATCAAATATAGATACATTACCATCTCCTTCATTTTTGAATATACATTGAACTCCTCCTCTACCTGATCCTGTAGTTAATTCATCTCGGCAAGGTTGTGTACCGCCACATAATGCTTTGTTTCTTGAAATATCACTATCTAATTTTGCTTCAGCTCTAGCTTGTAAAATTTCTGCTCTATTTGTTGTTAAAAGACTAGAACCAGCTGGTGGTAAAGCTGCATATTCTGGCATTTGCTTGCATGGATTTACCCAAACTCCAAATTTACCTTCATTTGATGTGCATTTTTCTTTTTTAATGTTGTCATATATTTTTCCACACCAATGTGATGTATTATTTAAACCATCTGGATTACAAGTTAAAAGATTATAGTCCACATCTCGTTCTAATTTATCATATACTGTTCTTACAGGTGAATTTTTATTACGAATTTCTTTAACTAAATATGTATTAATGTCATTGCATTTTACATCATTTGGAATAGCAAGATCACCCCTCATCATACAATCTTGTGTATTACCTTGAGATTTACTCAAACATTGAACTGATTTATTATCAATCAATCTAACTATTGGTAAATTATCATCAATGCAACGCAAATCAGAAAAAGCATTTGTTACCATAACAGCATCCAATCCTTCTTTTGTTTTTGTTAGTAAAAAGTAAAACACAAATAGACAAATAGTCAATATTATCAAATCGTTAACCTGCATATTATAATATAATATAATTAGCAAATAAAAAAACTGTCTTTAAAAAATCTTTAAATAAAAAAACTATTTAAAGAAATTGAATATTAATAAGCAAGTTGAAATAGAAAATGACATTGGATATAAAAATTTCTACTATAACGTTATCGTGTAAACTTCCAGATTGTCAATTAAATTTGACTAATATTGGTAAATATTTGGAAATAGATAATGATATAATAGGCATTAAATACAATTATGCTGATTTAAGTATTATGAAAGGTAAATATTCAACAACTATTTATAAAAAGGCAAAAGTAAAAGACACTGAAAAAATTAACAAGGCATTATTTTATAATCAGATATCTATAATTTTAAACAATAATGGTAATAATGTTAACGTAAAATTGTTTGGAAATGGTAGTTTGCATTTGACTGGTTGTAAATATATTGGTGAAGGTACGATTGTAACACGTAAGATTTACGAAAAATTACAAACACTTGTTGATAAACGCGATACGATTTTATTGACAAAGGATGTTAATGGTATTTTGGTAGACAAGGATAAATTAGTTTACTCTTATAGTTCTAAAAATATTATTGGTTATTGTAAAGATTGGCAAAACAAACATTATATTATTAACAAAAAAGATTATATTATAGATCAAAAAACTAATATGTTTATAACACAAAAAATGGAAACTCAAAGACGTCATTTTTTACATAATTTAGATGGAGATTATATAGGTTATACACGTATAGAATTATTAAAAAACAGACACAAATTTTATAAAAAAAATAACAATATATTTTTTGATAATGATAATGGTTTAATTTATTATAATAATGACACAATTATAGGAAAAATAGTATATGAAATTGATAAATCTAAATTGACCAACACTGAATCAGATGAAGATATTAGTGAAATAGAGTATAGTTGTAATCCGTTTAGTAATAGTAATTACGTATTAACAGATGAACAATTAGAAAATGGTATAGATTTAAATGTAAATTGTATGAATGTATATTTTACTATAGATTACAAAATTAATAGACAAAGATTTTATGAACATTTGATAGATATGAATTATATATGCAAATACAAGCCTGAATCTTATTCTGGTATAAAATTTTTATACAAAATACCATTGAACAATGATTGTGTTAATCTTAAACAAGGAATATGTCCTTGTACAAATAAATGTACTTGTATAAATATAACATTTTTGATATTCCAAAGTGGTAATGTTATAGCTACAGGTTTTAAAACAAACGAACAAATCAAGGGAGCAACTGAAAATTTTATCAAAATTTGTGATAGTGTGAAGAGTAGTATTAAAAGAAGATTGTTTACAGATTAATTTATAATGTGTTTTATAAAAGTATACTTTTTATAAAAAGTTTATTTCTTTGTAAATTGTAAGTCATGACATTAGGTGTAAACATCATTGATAAAGAAACTAATATTTCTTTAAATAAAAATGGGGAAAAGTATGGTGTATTGTTAGATGATACAGTGTCAGAAATTAAAACCAAAATTTTTATAAATACTGATAATTTTTACAAGGAAACAGTTCCATATTATCCAAATTTATTAAAATTAGAAATACTTGACAAATCAGATGAGAAAGTCATAACGGATAGTAATTGTTTACTGTTTCATTATTCAAGTTTACCAGAAAAACCAATTGTATATGTAAAATCCATATTTACAATTATAAACCAAGATTCATATAATGATTTTGATTTAGAAACATATGGATTATATTTGAAATTAAAACAAGATGACAATATGATTTCTGATTTATATGACCAATTAGTAGAGGAGTTTGTTGAATTAACACTTGATGATTTGTCTAATGTAATAAAAATGAAAATGTTTAATTTTAATAAAACGTCAGATATACCGGTAATTAGTAATGATGAAAGTGAAAGTTTAACAGAAGATATTAAAGAGTTTTTTAATAAAATAAAAAACAAATACGATTCTGAATCAAAAACCTACAAAAAAGAAAGTGAACGTCTTGTTGATTTTTATAAACAAGTATACTCTTACAAATCTGAAAAATATTATGAAACGTTACATGATTCTGATTCTCCTAATTTTATCTATACAACAGCTACATTTACATTCCGTGATCCCGATTATGATAGTAGTATCAATGGTAGATTTATAAAATTGTATCAAATATTTAATATACTAGAATTATCTGATAATATACCTTTAATAGCATATAATGATAGTCCCCGTCGTGATCCAAAAATTAAGATTTACAATAGATTATTAGATTCATTAAATGAGAATTCTATAAAGTCATGGATTTTAAATGAAAAGAAAAAATTACAAAAAGCAAGTTATAAAAAAGTTAAGGGTCTAATGATTAAATACAAATTAAAGGATATAGTAACAAGTAAACCGCAGAACAAATATATAACAATTACAATAAATGAAATGGGGTTAATTACAGTTAGAGTTAATTTTGAAGAAGATGATAATCAAAGATCAATTGATAACATTGTAAAAGCTATAAGTGTTTCAATTGATAGTTTAGTAGAATCTTTTAGTGAATTACATGGTGTATTTACAAAATCAAAACGCTTATATACATCTGATAAGATGTCTGTGAAATTAGTTTCTGTTAATGCTCATTTAGAAACATTACAGTCTATAAATAAATCAAAGTTTAGGAAAATGTTAACAAAATTTGAGGCTTCAAGAATTTTTGATTCAAAGGATATAAAAGATATTGTATCAATGTATTATAAACGTTTTGGTAAACGTGATGCTGATGATGATTCTGAAAGATTGGGTATAACAGTAAATGTCAAGGATAATCCTTATAAATTAAATTCTAGTACTATTATCATTTATGGTGGGTATAATTTAAATCAATTAAAGGTTATTATTGATAATATAATGGTTATATCAGAAATGTCAAGTAAATTAAAAAGTAATATATTTGAAGATTCAGATGATGATTCAGATATAGAAGTTGTGTTAAAGGAAAGAAAACAAAATGTTAAATTGGTCAGAGAACTTGGTGGAAAAATGTCCTCTATAACTTGTCAAAAAAAACGTCAACCTAAAATTGATAATGAAACTACTATAGAAGATCCTGAATTAGTAATGATTTATAGAGGTAATAAATACATTTGTGAAGGAACAGGTAAACATAAATATCCTGGTTTATCTGGTGATATTCCTTGTTGTTTTGAATATCCAGGAAAGGGTATGGAAAGTATAATTAGTGCTAATATTTTAGAAATAAAAGTTCAGCCTAGTAATTTTAAAGTTGAAGTAATAGATCCTTCTGGTAAAAGTTTTACAACATTTGTTATTCGTGTAACATCTGAAGATATAGAAAATGTTGATTTATCTAGTTCTAGATATTTCTATCTAGATGATAACCCAAATTCCCAATTTCCTCTTGTTCATATACATAACGATGCTTTAGTAAAACAGATTGAAAAAGATGAAACAAATGATAAAAACGAAACTATTTGGTTAAGTGAAGTCCCATTGTATCAAATCCTTTCTAAACCAAAAAAGAATACTTGCTTAAACATCCCCCATTTGCATAAACGTACAAATGATAATATAAATGAACCATGTAAACATCACAATAAGGAAAATACATTTGGATACAATATAAAATCTTACCCTTGTTGTTTTGAAAAATCTCAAGCTGTTTATAGACCTCAAAAAGCTGAAAAGACTGGTGTTATAAAACAACATATTATTACAACTGATAAATTGTTAGGTTACAAAAGGCAGGGTGTATTACAACCAGGATTGAATACTTTGTTAAATGAATACTTGAATCTTAAATCATCAGCATTTTTAAGATGGGGTGTTAATCAAAATCAATTATCGTTTCTGAATTGTATAGTTGAATCTGTAAGTGATAACACAGATCTTAAAATAGATAGTACATATGCATTAAAACGATTTTTAGTTAATTATTTAGAAGAACATCCTCAGGACTTTTTAAGATTAAATAATGGAAATATTAGTTTAAAATACAATAGTTTACAAGATTATATTGATGCAATAAATGATGAAAATGTTATACATTGGTCTGATATAATAGATTTAGTTCAAATTGGTTTAGGCTGTAATATACTAATTATAGATATACCATATACTGAAACATTATCAAAAACAATTTTTCAATATGAAGATATGCGTCTTGTATGTAATTTAAACATTCAACAAGATAGATCAAAACCATTTTTAATTCTAATAAAAAAGCAAAATGCTTTTGAAATAATAGTTGAAAATTCTTCAGCTCGATGGAATAAAGCTTCTCAAAAAATGCAAATCTTAGATAAACAACAACCTGTTATAAATTTTGTTTTTAATTACGGACTTGGTGATAATATCAATAAAAATATAGTTAATTTGTTTGTTGATTATTATTCATCTTCGTGCACTAAAGAAAATCGTTTTCCAGAAAAGTATCCATATGAAGAATTGTATTCAGCAGAATATATAATTCATAAATTATCAAAAACGGAACACGAAATATGGTTTCAATTAGTGAATGCGTTTAATAAAATAAATATGTTAGTTACAAAGTTGGGACTAGTAATTCCTGTAAAGGAAACTGGTGTACTTGATAAAATACCTACTATACCTTTCGATGATTTTGTGATTAAACAAAAAGCTATACCAATAGATCGTGTCATAGAATTATTAGATGAATTTAATAGTAGTGCAGATTTCCAACCAAAAATGAAATTATTGGGTACGACAGTTGACAAAAATGTTTATACTGGAATTTTAACTAATTTTGGGCAAGTAATTCCTGTAAGAAGAACTAATGTTGATACTACTATATCAATTCCTGTTTTACAAAATAAATATTATTCTGACGTGGACTCGTTTTTATCGGGTAAACAAAACGTTGTGAATGCTGAAGTTGAATGGAACAAAGAGGTTGATGCTACAAAAATGAAAATTTATGACGTAAAGAAAAATTTAGGAGAATCATTAGTAAAAAATACTACAGTACAAGAAACCATACGATCTATAAATAAAAATCCTAACTTGACAAGATTTGAAAAGATAAAGTCGATTGGTAATATATTAAAAGATTATGTAACTATAAACGTTGACGATTTAGATTTTGTACTAGACAATATTTCTAATGAAGTTATCAATGATAATGTAGAAAATTTACTCCTAAACAATTTAATAACATCTGAAGTATTTGATCCAGAACAAATAACAAAAAGAAATACCGAATCCGTTTGGTTAAATCTAAATGATATCAAAAAGTGGTTTAAAAAGTTTACAAATGTGTAATATATTTAATTTTATTCGTTTTTAATTGTAATATTATTTAAAAACTAATAATAAACTAATATAATGTTGACGGATGTTATATCGGAACAAGATTTGACAAAGTATAATACTTGTGCAAAAATTTGTGGAACTATAATGACTGAAATAGTTAGTAAAATTCAATCTAGTGAATTATTAAATACACAGGCTTTAAATGAATATGGTGATAATCGTATAAAAGAAGAATGTTCTAAAATATATAAACGAGAAATTATAAAGGGTATTGCGTTTCCTACAAGTATAAGTTTAAATAATTGTGTTTCAAATTATATATACGAAAATGGTAATGATGAATTTAATATGATAAAACCAGGTGACGTGGTGAAAATTGATTTAGGTGTTAATTTAGGTGGATGTATAAGTATTTTGGGTGAAACAATAATTTATAAAAATAAAGACGAACAAGAACATGAGGATACTAAAGGACGTTATTTAGAATTATTAGATGATTTAGCAAAATGTATTCCTACTTTGATGATTCCTGGTAATATTAATGATGATGTAAAAATTATGATTGAAAGTAAGTGTACAGAATCTGGGTGTTTTCCGGTAGAAAATACAATTAGTTATCAACATTTGGATGGACAGATGAAATCATATGATTCTAAATACATAATAACAAATTATAAAAAGTATTATGACAATGATGATTATTTAACTGTAGAAGAAAATATATGTTTTGAATTTGAACTAGGTGATGTTTACACAATAAATTTGACAGTTATACCAAATGATTATGATGAATCAGATGAAACAACACATAGTTATAAACAATGTCACGAACCACATATTTATAGATTTAATGATGATTATAAAAGTTTAAGAGTTAAAATGTCAAGGGATTTTTATGCTATTACAAAAAAGGAAAATGGTACAAATGCATTCAATTGTATTCCATATAAAAACGATTTTAAAAAACGAGTTGGTATAAAACATTGTTTAGAAAATGGTGTTTTAGAAACATATCCAGTATTATATAGCAAGGACAAAAATCCAGTATTTACTAAAAAATTTACATTGATTGTAGGTGATGGTAAATGTGTATCATTAAAGTATAAAAAATAATAGGTTGTTTATTTTTCAAGAAATCAAAAGTAAAAATTATATTAAAAATTAATTTCTATATGATTAGTATATAACAATGGGTGGATCAGCTGCACCAGTTCCGGTTACTCCTCAAATTATTGAACAAGTATGTAAATACCAAAAAGATGATTTTAACAATAAAATAGATGTATTACGAGATGCACATGAGTTGATGCAATATTATGCCAATTTACTCTTGACTGAAAAAATGCCAATGAATCTTCCAGAATATAAAAATTACAACGCTACAAGTGAAGAGCATTTTAATAAGAAAAGAAAGGAAGAAATGCCTGACTTACTAGCTGTTAATCAAAAAATTAGAAATTATTACGATTTTTATAATGGTTTAAATAACTTGAAAGCTGAATATGAACGTAATGATATTACAGAAAATGAAAGAAGAAATAAAATCAAAGATGTTTTTTCTATAAGTTATGCTGTTCTTAGATTATTGATTGAAGAATTATGGCAATCTTGTGATGTTCAAAACCCTCCTCCACCTCCTGTGCCTCCAGTAGAAGAACAACAACCTTCATCATTTTAATTTATAAATTTATTTTAATATATAATTATTTTTTATATATTATTAGTAAGATGTTAGATAATAAAGAATTTTTATTATTAAAGACACGTAATGATATACAAATGTATCAAAATTTGTTGGATGCTTTAAACGATCATGGATTACACGGTATGTTTGATTTTATGAATTTTGCTAGTAAATCTCAATCTGGTGGTGGAATAATTGATGAATTAAGATCTAAAGTTGATAAATATTATGTTAAGGATATAGATTTTATGAAACCTGGTGGTATTTCAGATGAAGATAAACGTTATATAAAAACCTTGTCTGATAAACAAAAAGAAATTTTAAAGAAAAAGATTGATGAACAAAAGCGAAGATTTGCTAGACGCGTTAGCGATGAATTAAGACAACCTATTAAAATAGTTACAGGTAAAGAATTAGAAAATATCAAATTATCCGTCCGTGATAAACAAACATATGATAATATCATGGAAATGTATAAAACAATAAAATCTCAAAATACTATACCTGAAATAAAGGGAATTTCTAGTAAAGAGTTTGACGAACTAGAGAATATCTTTCAAAATTTCAAACTAAAAGATGATGTTACAGGAGGAGGTATTATATCTGATAAAATAATGGTTAAAACTTTATCAAAATTAAACAAAAATGAAAGAAAAATGTTATGTAATTTGGATAAAAATGTGAAAACTTGGTGTAAAAAACACGGTTACTAGTTATCTATAATGTTGATTCAGAATATCTATATTTATCATCAGATCCTTGTCTATGACTTTCCTTGAATATATTAAAAGATGAAGTATCAGAATCAGGTGATTCACGTTCTACTTGTGGTCTTTGTCTATGACTTTCTTTAAATATATTAAAAGATGAAGTATCAGAATCAGGTGATTCACGTTCTACTTGTGGTCTTTGTCTATGACTTTCTTTAAATATATTAAAAGATGAAGTATCAGAATCAGGTGATTCACGTTCTACTTGTGGTCTTTGTCTATGACTTTCTTTAAATATATTAAAAGATGAAGTATCAGAATCAGGTGATTCACGTTCTACTTGTGGTCTTTGTCGGTGACTTTCCTTGAATATATTAAAAGATGAAGTATCAGAATCAGGTGATTCACGTTCTACTTGTTGTGGTCTTTGTCGGTGACTTTCCTTGAATATATTAAAAGATGAAGTATCAGAATTAGGTGATTTGCCTTGTCTTTTATCAATGTAGTCGTTGTATATGTCAAAGAATGAATTATATGATGTATCTTGTTCAGACCCAAATGATGATTGTTTTGAAAAGTCATCTGAATATTTACTTGTTATGTCAGACATATCTATATCAGAATATATACTAGGGTATTTTTTTGCATAATTAAAACTAGTATACTCGCCGTCGCTATAAATATTACTATGATCTTTAAACTTTTGCAAGTCTGGTATAACATTCATTCTGCTTGGTACAGTAGCTGTTGTATAATCATTTTTATCGGTACTGTAATAAATTAATGATTTAGTATTAGGATCAGATCCAAATTGGTCTTTGTTTTGTTGACGTATAATTGTTTTTAATAAATTAGAAGAAACATCAGACAAGTCATCTGTATATGTTTGAACTGTTTGCTCTGGTAAACTAGTTTCGTATGATATTTTCATATGTTTAGGGATTCTAGTAAAAACAGATCTACCCTTATCAGTACTATAATAAAGTGCGTCTTTGGTATTGTCTTTAATATACATTTTGTTTGTGTTTTCTAAAGTTTTTTTGTTTGTATTTTGAGTATATTCTGTTGTAGTTATATCTGTATCCTGTTGTTCAGTAGTATCATCATATGGTAAACTAGTTTCATAAGATATTTTCATATGTTTTGGGATTCTAGTAAAAACAGTTTTACCAAGGTCAGTACTATAGTAAACGCCTTCTTTAGTATTGTCTTTAATATACATTTTGCTTTTGCTAGATTTTTCTGTATCTGATTGTTCATGTGATTTTTCTGTATCTAGTTCTGTATCTAATTTTAATAATTTGCGAAGTAAATGTTTTGACATCTTATATTAATATATACAAAGAAATAAAAAATGAATTTTATTTAAAAACATTATATTTTATGTTTAGGAAATTATTCAAGCGAAAGCATCTTAGTGATATCACTAAAGATAGTAAAGGAAAATGTTCGCGTAAAGGAATTGATATAAATAATGATGGTGAGAATGAAAAAACTAAAACAAAACCTATAATTTACTTTAGTACAGATAAAGGTAAATACGTTTATGCAAATGTACCTGATACTTTGAATATTGTAACAAATACAGAATACAACAATCATACTTCGATAAAGTCTTATCCTTTAGACAAACATAAAGCAAATAGTTTATATAGTAAGTATAGTGATCAATCTAGTTTATATAGTAGTTTAGAAGATGATTATAAAGATATCGAAGATGATTATAAAGATATTGATGATGTTTACGATTGTTATTTTTATGAAAATAATGATAACGATGATTACAGTGATTATATAAATGATGATTATAGTGATAGTAATTATATAATTGATGATGAAATCAATAAAGAATACAGAGGTAAGATGATGTGTTTAAATAACAATGATAATCATACCAATATGAAAAATGATATTCAGCATTATAGAGGTGATAATTGTGATTATATATCACAAAATTTCTGGTATGATAAACATAATGGAATATATCATTTAAATAATAAATATGATGGGTATGCTGAATCTTTGTATTCAAATTTGTAAAGTTTTTTAGTATTATTATTTTATATGTATATTAATAATAATGTCAGAGCCAGTTGATAAATCTTTATATAGTAGGGTCAAATCTCGTGCTAATAAAAAATTTAGTTCAAAAACAGGAATTTATAAATCTAGTTGGATAGTTAAAGAATATAAACGTTTAGGTGGTAAATATCGTGGTAAAAAACCAAGTGTTAAATCACCTGGGTTAAAGAGGTGGTATAAAGAGAAATGGGTAGATTTGAACAGACCAATTAAAAATTCATCTGGAAAAGTTATAGGATATAAATCGTGTGGAAGATCTTCTATTAAAACAAAACGTTATCCATTGTGTAGACCAAGTAAACGTGTAACGTCAGGAACTCCTAGAACTTTTAAAGAAATAAGTAAATCAAAAATTAGACGTGCAAAACGTGAAAAAAGTCGTGTAAGGGGATCTAAAAATATAAAATTTGGAGGAGGTGAAAAACGTAAATCACCTGCAGAATCGGTTAATGAATTTAAAAAAAAACGTGGAGATTATAAATGCGAGGAGTGTGATTATACTACGGATGACAATATTGATTTATATAGACATAATTTAAGTGAACACGGTGGTATAGATATGGAGAAAGCTAGTGAATTATTTGCAAAAACATTTAGTGGTAAAGAATATGAATGGTTATTTAAGGATAAAGGTATGTCGTGTAATGGTAAGTGTGGTCAAACGGGTGGTTGTGGAGGTTTAGTTTGTTTGGCTCCACTTCTTCTTTTGGGTGGAGGTCCGCAATATTATGGTAAACGTAGTAGTGTTATGATTAAGGTACCTGAAAACGTAAAACGTACGGCATTGTATTCTTTCAAATTGAAACGTTTAGAATTTAAAGGTGGTGTTGAAACAGGGTGGAAACGTGCAAAACAATTAGCTACAAGGGATTCTATATCAATACAAGATCTTAAATATATGAGAGCTTGGTTTGCTAGACATATAATTACTAGTTATCCTACATATAAAAAATGGCGATTGGCAGGAAGACCAAAGGATAGTTCTTGGCATAATAAACGTGGAATTATAGCTTGGTTAATTTGGGGTGGGGATGCTGCATTTAGATGGGTAAATTCATCTAAAAATATAAATTTATTGAATAAACACTACAATAAATCATATAAGCCTATGAGATTAAAGTAATTGATAATTAATTAATTTGTATTTCGATATCATTGTTAGTATTTTCTAGTGGGAGTTGTTGTAAAGTAGGTTGTATATTTATATCTGTATTTGCTAAATTTTGATTAGATGATAACAAATTTATAATTAAACGTTTTATTTCGTTTATTGAATCAGGATTATTGGCTAATAGGGTGTTAATAAAAAATAAATTTTTATCATAAGCTAATTTTTCTATATAAGGTATCAATTGAGGTTTTGAATTTAATAATTTAAGTGAATCAGTTAATCTAAAATTTCCTTCTAATGTAGATACAACATTTGCCATTTGTGGTTTTGTATCGATAAGTGTATGAGCTATTTCTGCATCTGTATTTGGTTTTGAATTTGAAAAACTATTTTTTATTCCTATTGCTAAACTGTGTAATATACCGTTTGCTGGTATAGGTAAAAGTGGAATGATTTCTGAAAATGCGAATAGTGCATAACCAATAATGGTTGTTATATTTGGATAACTTGACATTTTTTATATAAAATGTTTATTTTTATAAAAAATATTAAACACACCTTGGTAAAAAACTGATTTATTTTTATTTTTATATATTAATACAGCTGATTGTGTGAAATGGTTTTTACTAGAACCCAAAAACGCAAGATTGATGATTTGCAACAAACCAACGCTAGTGATGAAAATCTTGAAGTTCAAGATGATTTTTCAAATATACGTTTAACAAAGAAAAAACGTAAAACAAAAAAAACAGTAACCAAACCTGTAAGTACAAAGTCAGTATGTATTCAAACAGAATGTATTCAAACAGACACAGAAACAAGTGATGATAGTTTTATAAATGATGAATCTGAATCAATTGGTATTAGTGAGAGTGAGTCTTCTAAACATATAGAAGAAAATGAAGAAGGAAATGACGAAACAACTGAACAAACATCAAATGGTAGTGAGGAATTAGAAAAAATTCTTGATGAATCTCGATCTTCTAATGGTGAAGATGAAAATGAAGATGAAGATGAATATGAAAATGAAAAAATATCACAAATAAATTACATAGGATCTGTTTTATCGGATACTATTCAAAATGTTATAAAGCAAGTTATGAACAAACAAGATGAATCAGAAGTTACAAGTAAAGAAAAGGATGAATATGATAAATATATTAAAAATGTAAACTCTATTTATGAAGGTAAATTTTTTGAAAGAGTTCCTATAGATGAAAAAAAAAGAACATTAAAAGAAACTGTATCACAAGAAAAAGTTAAACAATTAAATGATGAACTTGAATTAATACGAGAAAACTATAAAACGAGTGCTCCAAGTATTGTTGATGTATTAAATATGGATATTGATATAACACAAAAACAAAAATTATTAGAAAATATTTATAAATTTACAAATTCTGAACTGTTGACACAAGAATATACATCTACATTGAAATTAATTAATGATAAAATTAAACAATTTGAAAACACAGAGTTGTTAGAATTAGAACGCAAAATTTTATCTAGTTCTAATGATTTGCAATACAGTGATAATTATAGAGAAAAAATATTAAGATCTGAAATGTCATTTGATAACAAAGTAATTGCTTATAAAAGATTAGAAGTAATGGATTCTTTTGAAACAACTGATACTTCAGAATATGCAAAATATAAATCTTGGATGGATATTTTATTATCTATACCTTATAACAAAATTGTAGGTGATACTTTTTCTACAGATCTAGATTCGTCAAAAAGAATTGTAAAAAATGTTCGAGAGGTATTGGATAGACGTCTTTCTTTTTTAGAACGTGCAAAAGATCAAATTATAAATATTGTAACTCAAACATCTAGAAATCCTAATTTCACAGTAAATGCTATAGGATTGTATGGGCCAAAGGGTACGGGTAAAACTAATTTGGTAAAAAGTATATCGGAGGCATTAGGTAGACCATATAGGACAATTAGTTTGGGAGGAGAGTCTGATTCTTCTTTGCTTACAGGTCACGGATTTACGTATGTTGGTAGTTGTCCAGGTAGAATCATAGAGATTCTACGAGAGACAAAATGTACAAATCCAATTATTCTGTTTGATGAATTAGATAAAGTATCTGAAACACACCACGGCAAAGAGATTATTGGAAATCTAATACATATGACAGATTCAAGTACCAATAACAAGTATAATTATGACAAATACTTTTCTGGATTGGAATTTGATTTGTCAAAAGTATTATTTGTATTTACTTATAATGACGAATCAAAAGTTGATCCAATTTTAGCTGATCGTTTGTTTAAAATTCGTGTTGATAATTATTCCATTAAAGAAAAGTTGGAAATTACGCAAACACATTTGATAAAATCAATCCTTGACCAATATTGTTTTACAAATGATGATATACAATTTGATGAGAATGCTATAAATTATATTGTAGAATCATCTAAAACCGATCAGGGTATGAGAGATATTAAAAGGAAATTTGAAATAATTGTGTCGCGTGCGAATACTTTAATGTTAACGGATCCTGAACAAGATATTGTAAGATTACAATACAAAAGTCTTTACAAAGATTTTAATAATACAAGTAGACCAGTAAAAATCTTACGAGAACACGTTGATACATTGTTGCTTGACAGTATTTCAAATAATACATTACAAAGTGACCCACCTTTTGGAATGTACATCTAAATAAATTATTTTTATTTTGTAAATATAATTTATACTTATAATATATAAATGGATATAACTATAATTATTGCTATAGTAGTTGTAGTACTTTTGTGCTGCAGTTCTAGTATTTATTTTTTTATGAGTACAAATTCAGAAGAAACACCAGATTCCACACCAGCGCCGGAAGAAGTCAAAAAGACTCCAGTAAAAACCGACACTCCATCTGCTCCTAGTCAATCAAATGTAAAGTGTACAGCAGATGGAACCTGGAGTATTAATACTCCAGTTGATGTAAATACTGAAATTACAAGAGCTTGTCCTGGTGGTGGTACTCAATATGCAAAATGTAGATCAGATGGTTCTTGGGATGTAGGTGGTTGTCCTCCAGCAAAGGTCTTTAGACGTGCATTTGAAAGTGATCCTAATTGCTGTGGTGGTGGTGGAGGAGAACCTAGTGAACTTGTTTGTCCAGATGGAACATTTGTAAAAGAGTTTTATGGAGGAGCAGGAGCATTGATTGATCGAGTAGGTGTTAAATGTTCAAATGGAACAGATCTTGGAACAAGAGGTGGAGGAGGTGGAGGACCTTTTAGTGTAGTGTCTGATAATGGATTTAATAAAATTCATGTAAGATCTGGTGCCCTCGTAGATAATATTAAATTTTTTACCGATAATGCAGAAAAAGGTGCGTTTGGTGGAGGTGGTGGAGAAGGTCCACATGATTTAAATTGTGGAGACGGTAAAATTATGGGTCTAAAATTACGCACTGGTGGTTTAGTAGATAGAATTCAAGTTATTTGTGGGAAAAATTAATAAAACTTATGACCAAGTTATCATAGGCATTGGTCTATTAATAGAACAAGCTGCTTCTTTTGAACCAGTTAATTCAATTAATGCATCCAAACTCATATCAACGTGATTATCTTCTTTACAAGCAGGACATTCATCCATAACCTTTAATTGAATACTATTACCATTATATGAAACTGTAATAGTCTCCCCACACCTACCAGCTGCATTTGCTATAGCTGCCCAATATTTACTCGTTGATGTATATTGTACACCAGACAAACCATCCTCACCATTACAAGGACCATAACGATTTCCATCATTAAATGTTTGTACAGCAGGACAACCTGAAACATCTTCACCTACTCTAAAATAAAAAGTAGCTTTACTTGTAATACCACCTGTATTTGTAAATGGCTTATTTTGTTTTTCAGGTTGTTGTTCAGGTTGTTGTTCTGGTTGTTGTTTAGGTTGTTGTTCTGGTTGTTGTTCAGGTTGTTGTTCTGGTTGTTGTTCTGGTTGTTGTTCTGGTTGTTGTTCTGGTTGTTGTTCTGGTTTTTGTTCTGATTGTTGTTCAGGTTGTTGTTCAGGTTGTTGTTCGGGTATTTGTTGTTCAGGTTGTTGTTCAGGTGCTGGTTGTTTACTAACTGACTGTGGTGGTAAAATACTATTTTCTACAGGAAATGAATTTATATCGTTAGATTTTTCATCACAGTCAATAACATTGTATTTTTTATATTTGTATAATTTAGAATAATGTCTAATATTTAAAGAATACACGCTAGTCGCAAATAAAAGGAAAATACTGGTTTTCATTTATAATATATTAAAAATAAATTTTACGAATAGAACACATCTAAAATTTATTTTTGGTTACATATGCGTTTAACTTGTGATAATTGATCAGGGTTGGAATCTTTATAATAATAAGTTAGGACTTTTTGGAATGGTGATTTTACAAGGTCATATACATTTTCAACAAATCCAATATGATCATCCATATTTTTACAACTAGAATTTACAATATCTAATTTATCGTCTATATTTTTTATTTTGTCTTGTGAATTTTTTATTTGGTTTTCTAAGGTGTTTAATTTTTGTGTTAGACCTGTTGTTTCTAAATTTAATGTATCTAATTTATTATTAATAATGTATAGTTGTTCAAGTATTTTTTGATTAATATTGTCTGAATTATTATTTGAAAACATCCTTTCGCTTTGTATAAGTATAATAGATATATATTATTAATAAAATAGAACAAATTATAATAGTATCCGAAACATGAATTGATCTGGTTATTTGATATTTATTTTGTAATTCTGGGTAAAACAAATGACTTAATCCAATTCCATTAGTTACAGCTGATTCTAGGGAAGTAAAATCATAAATGTGTTTACCATTATGTGTTCCTAAGCTATATAAATTTGGTATTGTTTTACTTTGTGGAGATAAAAATGGTTGTTGCGTGGTTGATATAAATGCTGTATCTTTTGATATCCAACGTTTTGATGATTCATTAAAGATTACTCCAGGGGATAAAATACTTACAGTAGGGTGTGGTAATAATGGATAGGATTGTTTTAATTGGGTATAAATTTCTTGTAATAATTCTTCTTTAGAACATTCATCTGGTAAACGATTTGTTTTTGTACTTTTGACATCTGTTATTGTTATGGCTGCACTTATAACTGTTTTTGATATTTTTTCATTGAAATTCATATAATCTGATAAAACAATAAATGCTACACCCCATTCTGTTTTAGGGAACCCCCATATTTTATCTAAATTTAGATTACTATCCCAATGAAAGGTTGCCGAAATATAATTTATATATTTTGTTTTGTTAGACCAAAGTTCCATTGAATCTATCTTGCCAAAACTATCTTGTACAATTTTATCAGAACGTTTTAATATGTTCATTAAATTATCAGGTGGTGTTGCTATAACAAATTTATCACCTGAAAATTTAATACCATTTTTAGACAAAATATAAGATACAACGTTATCTTTTTGATATATACCATCTATTTCTGTATTTAGTACAAAATCAACACCTTTTAGTTGTAATTGATCTTGCCATAATTTAAATAATGCTATATCATTTGGGACTCGGGGTTGATATAGTTTGTAAAAAGTTTGTTGATTAAACAATTGTAAAAATTCAAACAGTGTATAATTATTAGATGTTGCTCCATCTGTTAGACGGCATATTCTATCCACAAAATCCATAGATGCTTTAGAAAAATTATTAAATGTAACGAAATCCAAAACTGATATATTTTTTCCATAATCTGTAATAAAAACAGAATTAAAGAATGCAATTATGAATTTGATTATTTCCGATGTAGATAAAGTAGACCATATTGTTTTACCACCTATATTAGTTATATTGAAATTGTATTCTGTAAATAAGTCATTGAATGACAAATTCATATCTTGTAATAAATTGATGAATACTTTATAAGAAGAACTATATACTCTAGGACCATGTTCAGTAAATGCATATTCTATTTTATTGTTATGTTTAATTGGGACTCTACGGACTCTATGACACCCACCAATACTGGATTCCTTTTCTATAATTAGAATTTTTTTATTAATTGAACTACAAGCTTGTGCTAAAGCTAATGCTGAAGGGCCACCTCCAACGATTACTATATCATACTTTTTATCAGTCATTTATAAATAAACAATAAATTAATTTAAAAAAACACAAATTAATATATAAACAGGAATTACTTTATAAAAATGTCAATATCTAGATTTTTTCTTGTTGTAGAAACATGTGATATGAATATATATGAATTATACGAAAGGTTATTATCAATAATGATTCCTAAAATACAGTATATAGGATTTTTAAAAAATGATACATTATTAAATAATTTTATAGTTATTGAAAGTGATTTATTGGAAACTGAATTGTATAAAGAAATACAAGATATTTTACCAATAATTGGATATTATAATAAATTCTCTCTGTTACGTCCAATTGAAAATTAATGGTAACAAAAAAATGAAATAATAAAATTTTATTGTTATTTTAAATTTGATATGGATATAATTATTGAAAGAGCTATTTTATTTAGACGTTTAGTAGTGAATGATTTCGCTAAAAAATACAAGTTACGAACTGTAAAAAATCACACGTGTTTAAAAACTCCTAGTAATTTGTATTCTCAAAAAAATTATATGATCATTCATAACAAGGTATTAAATGATAGGTATAAATGTAATTTAGATATAACAAAATACACAATAGTATTTTTATTGTATAAAAATATAAATTACTCTAAAAAAGAAAGTGATTACATTGCGCGTTTAGATCGTGTTAGTAAACAAAACATGAAAATAGTTTTTCAAAAGTATCAACGTGTTAATTGTATTAGTAATAAAGTCTTTATTATTGGTAGAAAGTATACAGATATAAGTGATAAAAACAATAAAACAAATAATTGTTTTAGTATAATGTGTACATATGATATTGATAAAGTAATTTTAAATGACACGCTTTCTGATACACTTTCTGACACAATTTCTTATACACCTTCTGATAAATTAGATATTAGTGTATTGTCAAAAAGTGTTTTAAGAAGACGTTTTTTGTATAATTTACAGAATTTAGTAAACTGTGAAGTACCAATTCGGAAAATTATAAATAGTGGTGTATATTTAGATGTCGAATATACCAACGATATATATGATAACTTTGAAAAATTTCCAATTTCAGTTGATGAATCTATTTTGTTTATGATAGGTGCATATCATTGTTCACATTATTATAATTTTATTACAGATAATCTTACACAAACAGAAGAACATAAAATTTTAGACAATTTTTTATCGATATTATCTAATAAATTTGCAGAAAAAGACATTATACCATTATTTCATTGGAGTAATGCAGATAAATATATAATTGATAAAACATTAAAGAGATATCCTAATCTTGTAGTTAAGTATAAAAACCTAATATCACGTGTTGTTTTTATTGATTTATTAAAAATAGTAAAATCTACAATTCCCGGTTTACAATCTTATTCATTAAAATATGTTTGTAAATATTTGTTGAATATTGTATATGATACACAGTGTAAAAATGGTTTAGATGCAATGGGTTCAGTTATAAAAAATAATGTATTGTTAACAAATTTTGAAAATAGATATAAAAGTTTATCTTGTTTTACTGAAACAGAGGATGTAGTTAATTATAACAAATTAGATACAACTTTATTATATGATATGATTAGATATTTTTTAAATAATTAAAATCATTTATGATACTTGCATTTTTAAATGATTTGGCTTTCTTCCTCGTTTTTTTTTAATAACCTGTTCAGAATCTACATCTACCGATTTTGTTTCAGATAAAGTAATATTTTCATGTTCAACGTGTTGTTTTTCTTCAGAGTTTATTTTTTCTAAAGTTTCTTGTAATTGTTCTGTGTTAACTGTTTGAATTTGTTCACTTTCAATAGTTTGTAATTCATCTAATTCTTCCGTTTTAACTGGTTGTGGAATTATTTCTTCCATTTCTAGTTTTTGTTCTGTTTCACAATCTTCTGTTTCTACTTCAAAGTCTGATTCTTCTTCATTTGAAATAGAATCATCATCGGAATCTGATTCTTGATTGTTTGTGGTATTTGTGACATTTAATAATTCTACGTTAGGAATTTGTTGATAATTATTTAAATCATAACTTTGTTCACTTTTAGATGATGTATTAAAATAGTAAAATGTAGCTAGTAATAAATCAATACCTATAATATAAATTATAAATTTGTTGAAAAGTGATACGTAATCATTATTATAAAATAATAAGTACAAATATATGGCTGCGTATACAATCAACCCAGATCCAATGGCATATGTTGATATATTATCAAATTTACACATGTTTGATTTATGTAAGACAAACTGCGATATAACGAACATTGTATTTAAAATTATTAAATAAATAAAATGTTTTTTATAAACGAAAATAACTATGTGTTACTTATTATTTGATAAATGTTTAATGATACTTTATACAATGATGGTATAAATCGCAAATATGATCAAGAAGAGCACTCTTTGATCTATCTCTACCTTGGTATTCGCTTATAATTTTACCAGATTGGTCAAAAAATTTAATAGTTGGATATCCTTTAAAGTTTAAGCTTTGTTTTAGATTATCATCATCTAAATTTGCATCTTCAATAGATGTACAAGGGAAATCTTTTCCTAATTGTTGACACAATTCATTAAATGTAGGTTTAAATCTTTGACAATGTCCGCACCAATTAGCATGGATAAGTAACAATCCTGGATTCCCTCCAGTGATTGAATTATTTACATATACTCCATTTTTTGTTATTTTAAAATCTGACGATTTAAGTTTTTGTCCTTCCATTATTACTTTACAACAATAAAAAAAATATAAGAATATGTAGTTGAAATTCTTATATTTTTTTTCATCACTATATAATAAGTATAAATATGTCTGATAATATGACTAATGATACAACTGACAATACAGTCAATGATAAAGCAGATGTAAGTATGATTACTTTACAACAAGCAAATCTTCGTAAAAAAAGTACAGTTGATTTTACAAAAACATCATTTACAGACATTGAAAAGGAAATTATTAAAAGGGAAGTTTGTTTGATAAAGGAAAAATATCCTCATTATATTCCTATTATAGTAAGAGCCAAGGATGATAAAATTTTTTTAAAAAAACAAAAATTTTTAGTAGGAGGTGATATAACAGTTGGACAATTTATGTCTATATTAAGAAAAAAATTAGATAATTTAAAGCCACAAGAAGCTGTATTTTTATTTGTAAATAACACTATCCCACCTACATCATCTTTTTTGATGAGTATTTATTCTACAAGTAAAGATCAAGATACAGATATGTTGTTTATGACAGTTTGTAAAGAAAATACATTTGGATAAATGTAATTGTTTAAGTTTTTTGTATATATAAATTGTATTTATACAAAAATTATTTAATATATTTAGTGATTAGTATTTAGTGTTTAATTTCGTGATATAACCAAAACGCTCCTGAAGTCAAAATTATATTTAGTGTAAGTGAAATATAGTATTTCAAAGTAGTATAACGCTTTCTGTTTAGTTGTTCTTGTAACTTTTGTTTTTCAACTAATAAATTTGAAAACTCTAAATTTTTATAATGTTGAGTTTGTTCATTTGAATTAGCACGAATTCTCATTTTAAATAATTTGTTTTTATAAACATTGCATTCATTTTGAAGTCTTTCGTATTTTTTAAACATATACAACATAGTTGTTTCTTTTTTAGATGATAATTTTTCTACAGCCTTAACAGTAAATTTAGGTTTTTCAATATCAGAATCAGAATCAGAATCAGAATCCGATTCTGTATTTCCATTATCTGAATCAGACTCTTTTTTACTATCAATAATGTTTTTATATGTTTTGTGTAGTTTATCAAGTTCTTTAGTTGTAATATCGGTTTCATCATAATGTTGTTGAGAAGTCATTTTAAAATATAAAATATATTTATTACTTTTCAATTTTTTTATGTAGTTATGTTGACATAAATCAATATAAATTGCACATGAAATAATAAAAAAATTGAATATAAATTTAAACAGATTATATTAATAATATGCCGGCTGTTGATTTACAAACACTTGATATTAAAAATCTGAAATTAGGAAAGTCTGGTAGAGCAGTAAAACTTTTATATGACAAACAACCTTTGCAATTATGTACATCTACTATGTATATACCTTTTGGTGTAAAGTTTAGTGTTAAAGAATGGACTAATTATCCTGAATATTATTTAGATTGTTTTTTAAATAACTCAAAAAGTGACATTTCTATAAATTTTAAAGAATGCATTGGACGTTTAGATAGTATGATTTCTGATCTTGTTAAACAGAATTTAACATTATTTAATTCTAAAACAGAATCCCCACGTAGCGATTTTGACTATTCCCCAATTCTTAGAGAAAATGGTCAATATCCAAAATTAATGAGACTTCAAGTTAGCAGAGATCGTAATGGAAATTTTGAAAGTTTTATTTTTGATGAAAACAAACAAAAAGTTCCTATTGATGAAAATAATATTGAAAGTATTCTTTGTAAAGGTAAAACCTTTAAAACAATTATTGAATGTGTGAAAGTATGGTATTACAATGGAAAAGTCGGTAGTATTTGGAAAATTGTACAACTTAAATTCTCTGAACGAACAGTATCAAATGAACCAGAAGAAAATAATACAGGAGGAAATGTATATAATTCTTTGATGATAGATGACTAAAAATAATAAATACTAAAACAGATCTTTAATATATATAAAGTATATATTAAAATACATGTAATAAAATTATATATACATATGGTTTGGTCTTTGATTTTCTTCTGTATGTTCTAATTGTTGTCTTATATTATCAAAAAGTGTTGTAAATTTTTGTTTTTCTAATACAACTTCTTGTTCTAATACATAGGTATCTTGATTTAGTAAAATTTGTTTGTTTAGTTCTAGTAATAATTTTTCTATTACTCTATAGTATTCTCTAATACCACTTGTTACTGATTTATCTATAGAGTTTTTACAAAAATCTATAATGTATTCTATAGATGATTTTGGAAAAACTACTGTTTTTTGTATACCTATATTCGCTATTATTTCTGGAATACAATGATTTTCTAAAATTTTAACAATATCATTATCATTTGGTGTATTTACCTTTATAATATTTAAACGATCTAATAAAATTTTATCTATTTTGTGAATGTCATTAAAAGTAAATATGTAAAAAACTTTAGATAAATCAAATTCCATACCATAAAAATAATGATCTGTAAAACTATTATTTTGTGTTGGATCTGTTAAATAACATAAAAAAGAAAAAATATCTTTACCATTATCTGTTTCGCTAACTTTATCTAGTTCATCAAAGTACAAGATTGGATTACTTATTTTTGAATCTATTATATTTTGTAGAATTTTACCAGGTCCGCTTTCAACATATACATAACCGTGTCCTAAAAAAAACGAAGAATCCTTTATTCCACCAAGTGAGATAACTTTCATTGGTAATTTAAGTGTTTCTGATAAAATCTTAATAAATTTACTCTTACCTACACCAGCCGCACCATATAAAGCAATATTATTTCTATTACTAAAAGGATTTGTTATAAACTTGGAAACTACGTTTATAATTTCATTTTTAACACTGTTCATACCATGAATTTCTTCATCTAAACGTAATTGTATATTTGATAAAAAATTACTTGTATTTCCATCAGTTATATTTTCATTAATATTATATGATTTTGACCAAGGGTAAGATAAACTCATATCTACAAACAATTGATTTTTATAGTATTCTGTACTATTTGAATCTGTTCTTTTCATATTATTGTAATGTTTAAATATTACAGATTTGTTTGTATCATTTGTAGGTAAATCTAAAATCCTTTCCCTTATACTATCTTCTTGAAGTTTTTTGTTTACAAGTTTATTAATATGAATAATAGTTTTTGGTATATCACTTCCACCTATATTTTTTTTAGAATCTGGGGTTTTAGTGTTTTTATTTACATGTTTCTTACAAAACACGGTCTGTAAATGACACAATTCTTTACAAGATTGACCCTTTTTAGACCCCCTTTTAAAAATATATGCACAGTACTTTGTCATTACTATTATACAATAATAATTATTTCTACAATTCATAGGAATTATATAAATAATATTAATACTACAATAATGGATTTGACAAGTATAAATCTATATTTATGGTTTCATTATAGACATTTTTTTCTGGCAATGGAAAGGGCTATGGCTATACCTTGTTTGGGATTTGTAACTTTATAACCAGATGATGATTTTAAACTTTTGTTTTTGAATTCTTTCATTACAAATGCAACCTTGTTTTTAACACAACTACGTTTTTTATTACTCAACCTTTTATAATTAATACGTTTTACTTTTGTAGATCGCCGTTTTGTTGATTTGACCTTTTTAACGGATCGCCGTTTTGTTGATTTGACCTTTTTAACGGATCGCCGTTTTGTTGATTTGACCTTTTTAACGGATCGCCGTTTTGTTGATTTGACCTTTTTAACAGATGGCCGTTTTGTTGATTTGACCTTTTTAACGTATCGACGTTTTGATTTTGAATTCATTAGTTATAATAGGTTAATAATTATTTTTTACGAATATGGGTAAAAAATTGAAAATAAAATTCTTAGCATATGTTAACAAACATATGATCGTAGATTTTTTAAACGATTTGAAAAACACAATATCCCAATTTGAACCAAGTATTTATATTTCTAATTTTATAAATGATGATAAATCTTTAGATGTAAGAATGAGAAAAAATGTAAAACGACACAATGACAAAACGTATCATGGTTTTAAGCCATTTATAGTTTCACTAAAATCAAAGCAGTTATTGAATTATACTAGTCATGTTAAAAATGTAAATGATAAAATTAAGGAAGTTGAATTAATTCAAGATGTTTTGTTTGAGGTTGGTAAAAAAATATATGAGAAATTTAATCCTCATTTGATTTATACATTTCAGAATGAAGTAAATGTTGTATTTTATTATAATGAAAATGGTATTTATTTGTACAATGGTAATATTATGAAAACTGTTACAAGTTTGGCTAGTTTTGTTAGTGTAGAAGTTTCAAAACTTTTATATAAACGTGGTATTGATATAGATTTGCATTTTACAGGGCAATTTGTTGAATTTGATATTGATTATGAGGTTTTAAATTATTTAATTTGGAGACAAATGGATTGTAGACGAAATACAATTACATTATTGTACAAATGTTTAAATATTACGTCGTTTTTAAATGGAGAATGTATTATTGAAAAGGTAAAAATTGAAGAAATGGTTAATGATTTAAAAACAAATTCTATAGATGTAGAAAATGCATTTTATCACTTATTAACAGGAAATGTTATTAAAAAACGTATTTTCTATAGTGAAAAAGATAAAAATAAAGAATTGATTATAAGACGTTCTGTTGGAGTTGAACACATTAAATTTTCAGAAAATTTCAAAAGTAATTATCAAAAATATATCATTAATAAATTATGTTAATTATTTGTATAATACTTTTTCCTATACATATTATATAAATGTTATCTGCAAAACCAGTTAATTTAATAGCTATTGAGGCATCTGTTGTTGGTGCGTGTTTAATAATATTAGTGTACATTTTAAAACGTTATGTAGATTATATACCTGATTTTACAGGACGTAGATCAGATGTGGAATTATTATTTGTTGTAGGATTCGTTTTCCATATTTTATTTGAATATACTGGTATCAACTTGTGGTATTCTAAAGAATATTGCAAACTATTATAGAATTAAATGTTTCAGTTTAGTTTTTTTTATTATTTTTAATATATAAATTTGTAATAAAGTTATATGTTAACATTTATTAAACCAGATAATTGGATGGATCTTCCAATGTATAAGAAAATATTTTATTATGGTCGAGTATTAACAAAAGAATATTCGCAATATGTTGATAAAATTGAAGCAAAAAGATTAGTTAAGCAGTTATGTGGAGATGATGTTAGAGTTGCAAGGATCATTAAAATATTAAAAGATCCAGGTGATATATCAAAAGATGATTTGGACTCGAGATATATTATAAAAAGTGCTCACGGTTCTGGCTGGAATATTGATATAAATGAAAGTGTAAAACTTGATGATATAATTTCCAAGTTGTATAGTTGGAACAAATCTTATACTGGTAATAGGGAAAAACAATATGATTATATAAAACCAAGATTTTTTATTGAAGAAAAGATAAATGATTCTATTCTAGGTAATACTGGACAAGCACTAGTTTATATGATTAGATGTGTATATTCGCAACCACTTAGTATAAGTGTCAAGTATAAACAAGTTCAAAATAGCTATGATACTGAATGGAATTTAAAAAGTTCAAAAATAAATTTTGATATTCCCAAACCAGAATGTTTAGAAAAATTATTAAAAATATGTAAACGCTTATCAGAAAATTTTGAGTTTGTAAGACTTGATTTTTATATAGGTCAAAATAATACTATTTATTTTAGCGAGTTTACATTTACTCCAAATGGTGGATTTCAAGTTTTTAATGAAGAAACTGAGATACAACAAGGATTATTATGGACATGATTATTTTGTACAATTAAAGTACAGTAATTTCCAAGAAATAGTAATCTTATTACATGTATTATTATATGGTAAGTAATATTTTATATTATTTAATAGAAATTCATCATCTTTGCATAAATCTAACCCAAAAAGTAACTTGTAAAACTTTACCAAATCATAATCGTCTACAAACGTCCAATTGTAATTTTGTATAGAAGTATTAACATTAAAACAATTATGTTTTAATAATTGCGAATCTTTATCCGAAAAAAATATACCTCTATGTCCGTTGTTATTATACTTGTTTACAAATGTGTTTAACCAATTTGCTTGTGGTGAATTTTCTATAACATCTGCTATTACAAGCATACCCCCCTTTTTAAGAATTCTATAAAATTCTTTATATAAAATAGATCTTTCTGCATCATTGAAATGATGTAATGTGGCTAAACATATTATTTTGTCAACCGAATTTGATTCTACTGGAATTTTATCGATAGTATAATGTATTATATTGTTTTTTGCAAACTCCTTGTTTGTATCATATTTTAAATATTTTACATTTAAACTTTTATCTATATATTCATCAAGTGGAATTCCTCCAGAAAAGGCGTTTAATAAAATATCTCCAGATTGTAAATTTAACATTTGGATAGCTATCATCATTTCTTCATTTAAAGAATGATTACAACTTTTGATTGCATCTAAATAATTATGAGTTTGATTTTTAAAACGTGTAATATAATCCATTTATATAATAATATATATTTAAATTTGAGTAGAATTAATTTTGTAACTAAGTACGTTAAAATATATAAAAAATAAAACACTAATAATACTAATAATGGATGTTATTGATATAGATGGTAAAAAATACGATCCTTACTTTATATTGGGTGTTACAAAGGATGATACAGGTGAACGTATAACTAAAACATATAGAGAAAAAGTTAAAAGATATCATCCAGATAAATATATAGATCCAGAAAAAAAGAAAAAGTATGAAAAATATTTTAAAATATTATCAGAGTCTTATCAATATATTAAAAAAAAAAGGGAACAAAGCAAAGGAGTAATTAGATATAAAAAAAATTCAAAAGATGATAAACAACAAACTAAAGTTATGACAAATGATGATTTAAAAGAGTTTAATCAAACTTTTAAAAAAGAAGATCCAAATAGTCATGGATATGGGGATAATTATGATAGATTAACTAAAATGGAAGATTATGATAATTTAGAAATAGATATTTGTAATCAATTTACTGATAAAAAGTTTTCAAATGATGATTTTAATGATATATTTGAATATAATAAAAAGAAAGATGAAGACTATGACAAAGTGATAGAAAAGTCATTAATACATAAAACTACAGATGGATTTAGCGGATATAATTCGTCTGATTTTGGAAATTGTGCTTTAGTTAGTTCGTTTAATGGTTTAATGATAACAGGTGATATGCTTGGGGAAAATGGAGTAGGTTATTGGGGTTCTGATTACAGTGATTATAAATATTCATACAAAGGTGTAAAAAATCCAAATAGTAAAGTGATTGTTTCAAAACAAAATAGATCTATTAAAAAGGTGACTCAAAAGGATATAAATGACTATAAATCAAAATATAATAGTATTGGCGACGAAAGTGATTTTTCAAAACAAAAGAAAATAGACGATTTAATTTATGGAGAATTGGTTGAAAAGGAAAAACAAGATGAGTTTTTAGTCAAAAAATATATTGCGCAATATGATAAAGGAACAGTTGAAAAAGCATTACGTGGAGAATTACCAAAAAGTCAGACCTATAAAGATTTTTTACAAAAATATATATCTAATTAAATTAGTGAGTGTATAAAAAAAAATTAATTTAAAATAATAGTTTAGATTAACATAATGAATGGTGACTTTAATGAATTATATGAGGAGTGGGTTGATCATATTAATTCACAGCCTTTAACTACACCTCGTATAGATGAAATAAGTGATGTGATAAATATAAATCAACAAATTATAAATAGAATATATGGTATACGTAGACATTTAGAAATGTCTGACGATGTATTAGATGATGATTTTAACTTTAATAATTTACTTAGTAATCCATTTAATAATAACACTAATTCAAATTATACTACTACACGTAATTTTAACAATTCGAATACTAATTCCGTCGATTATTTTACAAACAATGAAAATAATATAATATCGAATTTATTTAATAATGGCGACACTGGGTTAGTTGGTAGCAGTGATAATTTTTTTAGAAACGGTGTGGTTTCAAGATTATTTAGTATTTTACTAGAGGGAGATATTCCTACAAATTATGATAATATGGAAGATGTAAAAGTAACATTAACTAATGATCAATTTAATAAATTATTTTCAGAAACAATAACTGAATCAATTGAAGAAAAGTATCAATCAGAATGTAATATTTGTATGGATGAATATAAAGTTAAAGATGTTATAGCAAAATTATCGTGTAATCATGTTTTTCATAAAGATTGTATTCAAAATTGGTTATGTAATGAAAGAGTAACGTGTCCAGTTTGTAGAAAGGATACAAGAGAAGAATTAAGTTAAAAACTATTTATAATATTATAGTTTAATATAAATGACAATAACTATATTAAACTCTGAATTTTTAGACAATATGATAGAAACTGAATCTTTAAAGATATTAAAAAAAAATCAACGTGTATTGGGTAATTGTAATTATTATTTCAATCCAAATATAGGTGTTAATCTATATAAATCAAAGGTAAAATTTTTGGATAAAAAATTTATTGTATTTGAATTTGAAAAATATAGTTGTTTAAGTTTGTTAAAGTTGTTAAGGCATACGAATATTACATTGAAAAATTTGACAAAAAACAAATTTAGTGAATTATTTGACAAAGAGATATATGATTTATTTAATGAAGATGATGAGAAATTTTTAATAAGATGTTATTTACCAAATTACAATGGAAAGTATTCTATAGAAACAGATTATGGAAGATTTAATTTACCTAGAGTAGGTTGTTGTTATGATATGATAACTGTAGAATTTAGAAATATATGGAAGAATGGAGAAAAATACGGGTTTAACATAGAACTTAAACGTGTAATTGCAGGGATATAATAAAATTGAATTAAATAAAAATGTGTAAAGCGAATAAGGGAATAAGAATATGTCTGTTATTAAATGTGATCCAAGCAAATTTGAGGAGCACATACATTTGTTAAGAAAAATCGCCACTTTTTCTTCATTAACGCATAAGCACAGTGCGTGTTTAATAAAAGGTGGTAAGGTATATACATTCGGGTATAATAGATATATTAAAAGAGATCGAGTAAATGACAAGTATATAAAGTATACTATTCACGCTGAAATTGATGCACTTTGTAAATTAAAATTAACAAAAGGTATGGATATCTTAATTATTAGATTAGGAAATCCAAAAACAAATAAATTGAGGAATTCTAGACCTTGTAATTCGTGTATTGATAAATTAATACAACGTGGTATTAGAAAAGTTTACTATAGTGATGAAAATGGTGATATAGTATATGAATTTTTAGAATCTATGGAGAAACTACATGTAAGTTCAGGGAATTGTCATAGATATAGTGTAAAAGGATAAGATTATCATAAATATTTACTTTCGATGTTGTTGTTTGTAATTACAATATGGAAATTTTTTGTTGTAATAAAAAAATTATTCGAAAACATCTTTTGTTGATCTCACAGAACGTTTTTTGGATTTGCGTTTAGTTGAACGTTTTTTAGACTTGCGTTTAGTGGAGCGTTTTTTGGACTTGCGTTTAGTGGAGCGTTTTTTGGACTTGCGTTTAGTTGAGCGTTTTTTAGACTTGCGTTTAGTAGAACGTTTTTTGGACTTGCGTTTAGTAGAACGTTTTTTAGACTTGCGTTTAGTGGAGCGTTTTTTAGACTTGCGTTTAGTGGAGCGTTTTTTAGACTTGCGTTTAGTGGAGCGTTTTTTAGACTTGCGTTTAGTGGAGCGTTTTTTAGACTTGCTTTTAGTGGAGCGTTTTTTGGTGTTGCGTTTGTATCCTTTTCCAATTTGGGTACTTGGGGAATTTAGGGATGGTTCAGATTTTGATTTTGATTGTAAACTGATGGGAGATGTTGGTGGGGTTAAGTCTGAAAGTGAAACTGATTTAGAGGCGAGTGAAGATAAAGTTGTTGGATTTTCTTCAGATGAAGCAATTGATGCGGTGTCAGTATCACTTAGTGAAATTGGTTTAAGATCTGGGAATTTAAGAAACCCTAGAACATTTAATATACTTGGACATTCATCAATTGTATCTGAATTTGTATTATTACTACTCATTATTACAATTCTTTTAGAAATTAATTTTAGTTAATTAACAAAAATTGAAAAAGTTAGAAATATATTAGTTAGTAACTCAATCTATAAATGGATGAATTAAACTCTGGTATTTCAAAAATAGAGATAACTGATAACGTTGAACCTATTGTAAAAAGAAAAAAAGGTAGACCAAGAAAAGATACTACTATTCAAAATGTACCAAAAAATCCAGAAGAAAAAAAGAAAAGAGGTAGAAAGAAGAAGGAAGTGGTAGTAGAAGAAGTTAAACAAAAGAAAAAGCGTGGTAGAAAAGCAGCTGTTAAGTATTTTAGTTCATCGATAAGGAAAAAAATACCATTAACAACAGTATTGCAAGATAATAATAATTATATTTTACATTTAGATGTGAAGGACGATCAAGATGAAACTGATATTGGAAATGAAAAGTTAAACAATGTAGACACTACCTTATGTTTTTCCCCATCTAATAATGATATTAAAAATGAAGTAGTTGATACTGTGCATCATATAAATAATATATTTGACAAAATGCAAAAGGAAAATGATATTAATTTAAATGAGTTACAAAAAGAATACGATGAATTATTAGAAAAGGAAGATTCTATTATAAGTGAAATTATTAATAATGAAAATGATTTGACGGAATTATATGAAAAGAGAATTGAATACAGAGAACACCAAGATAGTCAGTTAATAAATAAATTGGAAATACTTCATAAAGATTCCAATTTAATTGATAAAATTTTCGGAGATGATAATGAAAAGGTAGTATCAAATAACATCGAAACAGATGATCAACAAGATCAAAATAGAAAAAGAGGATTTTTTGAATTGTTAAGAGAATTTGTTAAAAACGAAGATTGGTTGCATAAAACAAATGTATGTTGTTGGTGGTGTTGTCATAATTTTGATACAGTTCCAATTGGACTTCCTGAAAAATATGATAGTGTTGTAAAAAAATTTCAGGTAAAGGGAGTTTTTTGTAGTTTTTCTTGTATGATGGCTTATAAAAAGGAAACGAGACGTGGTGAATTAAAAGATTATTTGGTAAAGTATTTATACAGTAAAATAACTGGTACTTTCTTATTGGATGCGCATTTGGAACCAGCACCACCTAGATGTACATTAAAAATGTTTGGTGGAGAATTATCAATAGATGATTTTAGAAACAGTTTTAAGGAAAATCGTATTTATAAAATGATAGAATATCCAATGTTTGTTTGTAAAGATTATATTGAAGAAGTTGATTTGCAAAATATCAAACGTGTTAATCAAAATGTATTCACTGAAAATGTACAACAAAAAGTATCTAACTTGGACAACAAACGTATTGAAGATGCTAGAATAAGATTATCTCAAATTGAGAAAACAACTATTACTTTAGGAAATACTATTGACAAATTTATAAAAATAACCTAAATAATGTGTAGAAAAATTCACTTTAAGAAAAAATTGAATTTTTTTTATATAATAGTGTAAATTATAAATTTGTGATCAATTACTTAAGATGTCTATTATTAATGTTTCTGATATTTGTCAATTTGTTAACGATTCTTCTTTTGAAGAAATTAAAACCAATTCTGAATCACTTGGTCTTTGTGTAAAGGAAAAGGAAATGTGTCAAGGAAATTTGTTTTTGCTTGCTAACACAAACGATAATTTTAAAAACAAAAAAACACAAAAAACAAACTTTGTTAACGTAGAAACTGTTGAAACCATTGATACTAAGAATGGTTTAGTTGAAGAGACTTGTAATGATATTGCACCTAGTTCACCAACAATGGAAGTTGATTCTGTTGTACTTGATATTCAAGGTGTGTCAGATCTACAAGAATCAATTGTGAATTCTGAAATGATAGAGCTTTATAAAAAGCAAGCAAATGGATTGATTTTCGAAAAGGATACTAAACGAGTAATTTGTATGTGTCAAAATCGTTTAAATGATATTGATAATTTTGAAGAAGTTATTAATTTGGTTCAAAATAACAGTCACGGTGTAAGAATTGAATATTGTGAAGATGGTACTATTATTCGTTTGTATAATTATGGTGGCGAATGGCATACAGCAACTACTAGGTGTATTACTGCGAATTCTAGTTATTGGACTGGTAACAAAGATTTTGATACGATGTTTTGGGAAACATTTGATAAAAATTTGTTGGAAACAATGGATACAAATTTTACATATGTGTTTGTTTTGCTTCATCGTGAAAACAGAATTGTTGTTAAACATAATGTCAATATGTTGGTTTATGTTTCAAGAATCAATAATTCTACTTACATTGAAGATTTTAGCAATCAGTTTAGAAATGTTTATGGAATTAAACGTCCTAAATTGATGGATGTTGAAGATTTTAGAAATCTAGGTTCTGATGTTAATAACTTTGATTGTAAATTTAAAAGAGGAATTTTAATCAAGATTTTTGATAAAGCAAGTAAGACATGGGAATTGTACAAGTATGACTTTGAAAGATATAAGATGATCAAATCTATCAGAGGAAATGTTCCTCAAATTAGAATGAGATATCTAGAACTTTTAAACAAACCAGAATCTCTTGTATTACTTGAAAAATTTTATACAGAAAATACTTTTATGTTTACTTACATTAAAGCAGCACTACTAAAACTAGTCAAGACAGTATACAGACTATACGTTGAATCACACATCAAACATACAGTCCAAGTTACACAAGAAAATCTTTATTATAGAACTTTACGACAACTTCATGCTCAATACAAACTTACAAACAAACCAATTGGATTTACAGATGTCCAAGACAAAATTTATAGTCTTGATAAAATGGTAATTAAAAAACTTTTAGCTTGGGAATAAAATATGGTAAGAAAATACGGTAAGAAAAATATGGTAAGAAAAATATGGTAAGAAAAATATGGTAAGAAAAATATGGTAAGAAAATATTGTGAGAAAAAATATGGTGTATTATTCTTTAATAAAAAATATATTAAACATTTTTTTTATTAGTCTTTGGATTTTTTATTATGGTTATTTTATTAAACTTTATTTCTTTACAAATTGTAATATAATTATGAGTGATTTAACATTTCCATTAATTGGGTTGACGACTTTAGCGGGATATTTTTTCAGTAGGGATGGGAGAAATCCTAGAACGCAAGAAACTGTAAGAGAAACAATTGAAGAATTTGATAAGCCAAATGGTAAGCATATTTATACATCAAATGTTGTAAATGAATCTAATGATGAAATTTTAAAAAGATCTTTGCAAAATTACAAAAAATCAGAGAATCCGTCTGAAAGTGGATATATTCCACCTCTTTTTAATACATATAGTGTAGTTGGGAGTGATTCTGTGTTAACACCTGCATTAATTCCTGATATATCTGGATTAACTTCGCAACAATTAGGTAAGTTAAATGATATTAATCGTTTAGAAAATGTAATAAACCCTAAAGCTGAAAAAGAAGTTGTAATAGACAATAGACCAATGTTTAAGCCTCTTGGAAAATATATTGGTCAAGATGTTAATTCTATTAACATGAGTTCTGATACAAGTTTACCATTTAAACAAACTGATGTTAATTTATTAACAGGTAAACCATTTGATAAATCTCATAATAATATGGTTCCATTCTTTGGAAGTAATACTAAACAAAATATAGAAACATTTTCAAATGAAGCACTGTTAGATCAACATACTGGTAATATATCCACTTTTGCTCATAAAAAGGAAATTTCAAGTTTATATGATAAAACTCCTGAAAACATATATGGTAATCCTGTATTTTCATCACAAGTTAATATGGATAGATATATTCCATCACTTTATAGACAAAATGAAAGACCTGTTGAACCAGAAAAAATATCTGCGCCAATATCTGGTACATTTGAAAATAATATTAGGCCAAGTTATAAAGATATAAATGAATTACGTCCAGGTAATAAACCAAAAGAAACATACGAAGGCAGAGTTTTATCAGGTAAATTGGGAGAGAATCGTGGTGTATTTGGGGAAATGAAAAAGAATCGTCCAGATACGTTTTTTGAAAATAATTATAGATTTAGTGGACCAGGTGAATTTGTCGGACCAAAAGTGAGAGAAGATTATTCTGTTAATATGAAAGCTAGTTCTAGACAAAGTTATAATATGGAATATTATGGTGGTCAGGATAGTATTCATAAAGCTACTAAACAACGTTTATCAAATGTAGATAATAGTGAAGAATTATCATCTTATTTCCAAAATCCAAAAAGAAACAATTTTAAAAATGATTTTGGTAGAAATTTAAGTGGTACAATAGTAAATAATCAATCTGGTCATGATTATGGTAAATCTGGATTCCAAGTATTTGAATCTGAAAGAGCTAGCACTGGTGATAAAGTACATTTATTAAATGTAAATATGCAATCTTCAGGAGTAAAACTTAAACCACAAGATGAAACAAGAACAACTATAAGAGAAACGTTAAGGGATGCGGATAATACAGGTAACATTAATACTTCATTTAACGTAGGATCTAATGCTCCTTATAATGCAGGTATTTCGAATGTTACAGCAAAACAAACTCATAAGGAATCGTTAGTTGATAATAAATACAAGGGACAGGCACATATAAATGATGGTATGGGTTATCTTGTAAATAAACACGAAGCTAAAATCACAGGTAAAGAAATTATTACAGAGTCAAGTAAAGATTATATTTATAATGCTGATAAAATTGTTAAAAATCATACCATTCAAAGTACGTATGCAAATCCTGAAAAGGTTAGAAATGCAATTCATCCTGAATATAAAGGTAATGCAAAATACGCATCTGAATCTGAATCTAGAGTTCGTTTTGATAATGTAACAATTCGTGATCAAAAACAAGAGTCTTTAATGGGACAAAGACCTTCTGGCCCACAAAACTTTCAAATTTCATCTGGTAAAGATTCCTTTGCAGACATAAAAGTAACTGATAATATGTTGCTAAAAGAAGAATTAGACAACAGACCAAAAATTATGAATGATTACAAACACATTCCTAACAAAGATCAATTAGGTATTCCTATTAGACACCGTGACGACAATGATGCTATGGATACAGTTGTTGCTGATAGGTTACAACCAGATTTAGTACACGGACAATTAAAAAACAATCCTTATTTTATAAATACAACTAAACATCTTTAGATGTTTAATGCAAAATGTACAACTAAACATCTTTAGATGTTTAATGCAAAATGTACAACTAAACATCTTTAGAAAGTAAACTGATTATTTTTATATTTATTATTTAAAAATAAAAATATATGGTTATGATATTGTTAGTGTGCAATGAAAAGTGTTGGTTTTAATTTAGAAAACAATACAATCTATTCAGTGTATTCAAGAGATGAATATGACAGAATGCAAATTGATTCGACATTGTATTTAAAATGTTATAATAAAATTAGTAAATCTGATTGGCATAATATACAAAACCAACTAAGATATTATAAAAAAACACAGATGATAGTTCATTATAAAAGTATATGTAATACAAGATTTTAGTTTATAAACCTACTAAACCTCTACCAATACCTAATCCAGCGCCTAATCTTACACCAGTTGCTGTTTTGTTAGAAAAAAAGTCTAAAACTATCATTGTTAAAGATGCTGTTAATCCAATTGAAAATATTTCATTAAAAGTAGGTGTTTTTAAGGATGTTTTATACATAAGTGGTATATAATAAGCAGCTATGGCAATAATTAAACCTTCAAACGCATATTTTAATATTAAACGGATAAATGTAGTTAAAATTATGTTTTTTCGTTGTTTTTCTTCGGATGATTCCATTATTATTATATATTTATAAAAAAATTATAAATATATTTAATGAAATATACAATGTTTAATCAAAATGCCATTTTGAATCTGGATAATTTTCATTTATATAATTGTTAACTAATTCTTTATTATTTAACTTGGATTTAAATGTCTCTATTTCCGATTTGATTTTATCAATTCTTTTTACAATTGTATCATAACCTTTAGGAGAAGCAGTTGAAGATAATGAAGATTTAAATGTTTCAAGTTCAGTTAACTCATCTTCTAAAGATTGAATTTTTGAAATAATATCTTCAATGTTTGGTGGTTCATCAGTTCTAGTTAATTCATTTTTAAATTCAGATTCTAATTCTTTACGAATATCATCAACAGAAATAGGTTTGTCTTCAATTTGTTTTACATTATCCTCCAATGCTGTTTTGAATTCTTTTAGTGAAATTTCTCTTTCTTCCTCTGTATAATTGTCAAATTTACGTCTTGCTTTTTCTAGTTCTTCTTTAAGAGTTTCTAGTGAACGTTCTGTATCAGAAATATTTTCTTCATAATTTTTAATTCTGTGTAAAACTGATATAGGATGTTCTGGTTTGTTTGCAAATTCCTTTTGATTTTTACCTTCTTTAATAGCTTCATCAATTAATTCGGTTTTTCTTTGATTCCATAAATCATTTGCATTGTCTCTATTTTCAAGATAACTTTGAATTAAAGAATTCAATTGATCATTTTGATATTCTACATTTTGAACTTTTAATGGGTCAATTGCTAGAGGAAAAAACTTACCAACATCAACTGTATAAATATCATAATGATTATCTATTCTTAAAAGACGTTTACATAAAGCCTTTGCATTTTCTAAAGAATCAGCCGTTCCTCTTACTTTTAAACCCCAAACGTCACATTTTTGTGGCATATGTGGTCCGACTATACTAACTAGAGCGTATTTTTGGTTAGATATTTCTGGATCTTCAAACAAATAATCAATAACTTTTCCTTTGCCTTTTGACATTTAGTATTTATTTATAAAATATTATATTCTATTTAACGCAAAAATCAGAATTGCATACGAATTTATTCCGGTATTACGTTAAGTTGTATAATAAAATTACTTGTGTATAAATAAAACATATGTTTAGAAAGGTGTCAAATGCAGACTTAATGAGTCGCTTGGTAAACTTGGAAAACATGATTGATATTGTTAATATTAAAATTGATTCGCAGTCAAACTTATTACAAGGATGTTGTGATTGCAAAAGTAGGGAAGTTTTAGTTTACAAAGAATTAAAAGATTATATTGAAGATAAGTTTGCAGAATTAACAACTGGTATAATGGTTGAATTAAATAACAATAAAGAAATTAATAGTAATATGCACTTGGAAACATTAAAAATATGTGATGATGTTTTTGAAAAATATAAAGTTGATATAATGAATAATTTACAGGCTATTATTACAAATATATCAATATCAAATATTACAGGAGGTGATAATTCTGAATTTTGTACTACATTTATAATTGACAAATTAAAAGACGAGTTTTCTATTTATAAAACAGGTATAGATGTTAAATTGGCAGATTTAAATAATCTGTTAAACAAATTAACACAAGAAACATGTAATAGATTTACAAATGTTGATAAAAAACTTGATTCTATGTATTTTGAAAATGAAGTAATAAAACATCAACTTAAATTAGAAGATGATATAAGAAACACCATAGAAGAAGTAAATAATCTTAATAATATTATAGTTTGTGCTATATCACAAATAGACAAGTTTATAGGGTAAAGTGAAATCTTTAAAAAAAAACTAAATAAAAACATTATTTGTATTAAAATAATTGGATATGTCTAGTATCAGTAATAATTTATTCCACAATTTGATGGATGATAACATTGATACAATTGAGTTACAAGAATATACAAATGAGGATTATAAAAGAAAATTACGTAGTTTAACACAAAGAATATTATTAATAGATACTTCAGTTATTTACAATGGTGAACAAATCAGTAATATTGATGAAATCTCAGGGTTAGATTTTAAAGTATTAGGATCAACTAGTAAAATTTATATGGTACAAGTGTGGAGAGAATTATATAATATAAACTGTTCTTGTTCGTGTAAGGATTATACTATGAGACGTCGTAATTGTAAACATATTTATTGGTTAGGATCTAAAAAATTCGGAAACATAGATCCTATATATTGGTCAATAAATACTTATAAAAATATAATTGCAGATTGTTGGATAAAAGAAGAATCTTTAAAATATAAAGTTGGCAGAAATGAAAATTGCCCAATATGCCTAGATATTATAGATTATGAAAATGATATGACTATATGTTGTAAATACCAATGTAATAACGCAGTTCATGCTATATGTTGGTGTAGATTTTATAATGTATCCGGTAAAACAAATTGTGTCATTTGTAGAGAAGATACAATGCCCGTAATATCTGACTACTAAATTTTATCATAAATCTAATTTATACATTTACGATAATTATATTTTCTAAAAGATTTTTAACTTTCGTTTTTCTTAATATGATTGATTAGAACCATAATATCATTAAGTTCGTTTGTAATATCATCTATAGAATTCATATTTTTTTCTTGTTCTATATTTTGTTTTAATTTTTGCAAGATGTTTTTAATATCTTCTTCAGTTTCTACTTTATTTGTATTTTGACCAGGTTCTTCGTTTTCTTTAGTATTCTGTATTGGTTCAGTCACTTGTTGTTCAGTAGTTGTTTTATTGTTAAAAATTTTTTTAATATCTTCAATATTATAAATTCTTTTTCCTCCATTTGGTCGTAAACATCTAATTTTACCTGCCTCTGCCCATCTTCTTAAAGTACCTGAAGTGATATCATATTGTTTTGTAATTTTATTAGGGGAAATGTAATTTTCATTATCCATTGTTATAATAGTTAATATAAACAAATAAAAAAATATATATATTAGTACGCATATTTATCGTCTAATAAACATATTTTAAGCCAATAAAAAGCAAAATGTACATTAAGTAAAATTTATTGTATTTTTTGTTTTTAAATAGTAAGTGTAAAAAAAATAATAAACTTGAAAAGTATTTTTTGTTCATTTTGTGCGAAATTTCTATATTTTTTTTTTCTTTGGAAATAGTATAACAATACAAGTTATAAAAAATGGACCCAGCTCAATTAAAAGCAAGTTATGACCAAATGAACTATTTATCTGATAAACTATCAGGTATTGACAAAGATTTACTTCAATCTCAGAGTTTTCAAAACATTGAAGGTTTAAAATCTCAACAACAACAAACACAAAATATTCTTGATACACAAGAACGCGCACAATACGCAAATGAAAACCGTCAAAATCGCAATTTTACATTATTAAACGATGGTATTAAGGATCAAGGTTCTAGTGTTAGGGACACTATTTTCAAAACATCCGCTATTACCAATGATTATATAAACAAAGGTGCCTCTGATAATCTTCTTGCGACAGAACGTATAGGAGCTCACGTTGACGATAATATTTACAGAACAGCAGCTGGTATTGACCAATCTATTTACAGATCTCATGAAACTACAAATGACCTTATTAATTCAGGAAGAATGGATGGTCAACGAAGTACAAATGAGCTTATTGGTTATTTAAAATCAACCAGTGATCAAAATTGGAAAAATTTTAATGAAACTCAAAAAGATATTTTACAAACAAAAGCTGCAATGTCTCTTCAATCATCTACACAATATGCAAATTTGATGAAGTCTGCTAGTGATAACACTGCATCTATTCAAATGGAAGCATTGAAAAATAAATCAGACCTTGCCAAACAAATGGCATTCGAATATAGCAGTCTTAAAGACAAAATTTCTGATTCCGAATCTAATATTAAAGAAGTTTTACGAGCACAAGAATCAGATCGACTACGTGATGTTTTACGAGCAACTGAACACAAAAGTCTTTATTTCGAGTTAAAAAATAACCACCACCACCGTAGACATCACCATTAGGACAGCGGACGATCTAACAGTAAACATATAAAAGATCAAAGTAAACATAAAAACAAAACTCAAGATAAAAAAAAGAATAATCAGGCAATAACCACTCCAAATAATTCAAGTTTTCAATCCAACGTATTGTTAGATCGTCTAGAATTAAATGATAATATAAATGAAGATAGTAGTTATTATAACAATCCATCGGTAATATATCAAGAACCTGAAAATATAGCCCCCACCCAAATAACAAATCAAATTACAGAACCCGTCGAAATAACAAATCAAATTACAGAACCCGTCGAAATAACAAATCAAATTACAGAAACAGTTGACATTGGGGGAATACAAGAAACAGTTGAAATAACAAATCAAATCATGGAACCCGTCGAAATAACAAATCAAATTACAGATCTAGTTGACATTGGGGAAATACAAGAAACAGTTGAAATTGAAGAAATACTACAAGAAAATGTAAACAATACAATCAATGAAGTTTTCTATCAAAATTTAATTAAACCCTTTGAAAATGTACAATATATATTAAATACAATTAATCACGAAAATAGCACAAATATAGTAAGTAGTGTAATAGATGATATTATAGAAAATGTAGTAAACGTAAATGATACAGTAAACGATATAGTAAACGATATAGTAAACGATACAGTAAACGATACAGTAAACGATACAGTAAACGATACAGTAAACGATACAGTAAACGATACAGTAAACGATATAGTAAACGATACAGTAGGTAATGTGATAGATCAAATTACAGAGACAATAGATGAAATTAATAGTGATATAGATATTGGTAGCTTATATAAAGAAGATGCAAAAAGTATATCAGATAGTGTTATAGATATTAGTAGCTTATACAAAGAAGATACTAAAAGTATATCGGATAGTGTTATTAGTAAACGTAGTAAAAATCCATTTGATAAAATTATAAAAAGATTAAAAAAAAATAAAAATTTAGATTAGAAAGATAACAATTTTATAAATTTATATATCTAAAAATAACATATATAAGTTTAAATTTTAAATACTTGGGTAAAATACCCATTTTGTTATAGGATCTTTTTCTGCCATAAAAACAACAATTTTTTTAAAAATATCATCTTGTTGACGTAATTTTTCAATACTTTTAAGAAGTGGGAAGTATTTGGCAAATTCGTGTAATCCAAGTATTTGAAAAAATTTATGAAGTGTATAACTATAACTAAGAAAATTTTTTCTTCCAGCTGGTTTAAACTTTTCATATGGATCTTGGATTTGCTGAAACATTGTTTTTATTTTATCTTCTATCTCAGATGTTAATGTAAATGGTGGTCTACCGTTTATTCTATTTATTATACCAATAACATTATCATAATATTCGTTCAAGTTTAATTTTTTAAGGTATCTTTTAATTTTATCCTCTGTTAATGTATTTAAATCTTGAATACGTTCCTTATTTGCTTCTAATAATACTTTATCTAATATTTCTTGTGGTATACTACGATTTTCCTTAGCTTGGAATCTTCTTAACCAATCGTCCAAATGAGTCATTTTATCATATGTAAACTGAGGTCTATAATCAAAGTCTTGAAGTTCTTTGTAAGACAATTCTGTTGCTTGTTCAATTGTTTGTAAACAAATACCACAACTAGGACAAACTAGAAAACTTTTGTCAATTGTAAAATTTACATTACATTTAAAACATCTGGTTTGATCTCTATACAAATCGCGTTTGTGATTATAATGATTTGGTTCAAATTTAGTAAGATACTCTTCTATTAATATTGTTTTCTTTGAATGCAATTCATCCAACTCTGTATTATTTTCTTGTGACATTTCATTTATAGATAACAACGACATTTCTCTATCATCTAATTTCATATATTCAAATATAATACGACTTGAATCTAATAAATATTCTATCTGATCTTCACCAGATTCTACGTTTTGCCTATCTGATTTTAGCTTTTCTAAATCTACTTTATTTATTCTAATTGTTTCATTTAATCCATTTGTATCATCTCTATTTAATCTCTTTCTTAAAAACTCATCATTTTGACGCTTTAATGTGTTTTCTAATGTTTTTATTTTATTATCAATCAAACGCAACCTTTCTGTTTTATTATTGAAGTCTTTTAATCGAATTTCATGTTTATGCATTATAGAATGTTGGCTTTTTGACTTATGTTTATTATTTGTAAACTTTTTAGAATAAGTTGGTATACCAGGAGTATCTTTTTTTTTCCTCATTTACATAAGATAAATATTATTATTATTTGTTTTTAAATGAAATAATTAGTGCGTTTACGGCTATATCCTTTATTTATTTTAAATGTGTAATTTATATAATGTTTTATAACAAATTGTTGATTAAATTTTTGATTAAATATTTGTTTATAATGAGTGCCGCTTCACATGGGTGGAGAATATGTTACATAGGTGGAAATCGTTTTGAATTTCATAATTTAGTAGAAAATGAGATAATTTGTGACGAACCATTTTTAATTAAACACAATAATGATAATTTATATAATATCGATTTTTTTCATAAAAATTAATTTGTAAAAAAACTAAATTATTTTTTGATTTAAAGATAACTTAGTTTAAGATAATAAACTTGTAAAATGACTAAAATGGCATCTGTTTTAATATTTGCACTCGTATCAAGTGTAATGGCTTGTAATGAAAAAAACTCTACAGTATGTGATGCAAAACATCGACATAATACAACAACAGTACAAATTCTTCCAACTACTACAAAAAATAGAGATGTAACTATATTACTTCCAACGTCAACTGATATTTGTACAGCAACAATTACGTCTATTGTAAAAGGAAGAAATTGTTATAGAACAAAATGGAAAACACATACAGTTACAGACACTATTACTACTACAGAAACAGTTACAGACACTATTACTACTACAGATACTATTACAACTACTGATACAGTTACAACTACTGACACCATTACTACTACGGAGACCATTACAGACACGTTAACTGAACAAATTTTCTTTACAGTTACTGAGACAGCTCCTTGTACAACTGTAAAAGATAGAGAAATCACTATTCCTGAACCAACACCTACAGAAACACCACCTTGTGTTGAGTGTCAAACTCCAATTGAGACACCTTGTCCAGAGGAAGTTACTCCAACTCCAGAATTAACTCGTGATGTTGTGATTCCAGAGCCTACAGAAACAACACCTTGTGTTGAGTGTCAAACTCCAATTGAGACACCTTGTCCAGAGGAAGTTACTCCAACTCCGGAATTAACTCGTGAAGTAGTAATTCCAGAGCCTACAGAAACAACACCTTGTCCAGAGGAAGTTACTCCAACTCCGGAATTAACTCGTGATGTTGTGATTCCAGAGCCTACAGAAACAACACCTTGTCCAGAGGAAGTTACTCCAACTCCGGAATTAACTCGTGATGTTGTGATCCCAGAGCCTACGGAAACAACACATTATTATACAGGATATAATACTACAGAAACTTCAACAGAAACTTCAACAGAAACTTCAACTGAGACACCAATTGAGACACCATCTTTATTTAAACGTAAATTTAGATTTTTTATGTAAACAAATCACAAACTAAAACAAAAACAAAAACAAAATAAAAATAAAAATAAAAATAAAAATAAAAATAAAAATAAAAATATTATAAGTTTATTAATCAACATAATTTTAATGTTAATTAGTAAATGTTTTGCAAAATTATATTGTTTACGATAATTGGATTATCATCTGGTAATTTTATAAATTATGATTCAGTGTATGAATTTTCTAAAATGGCAAATAATGCATATTATAGTATAGGGAGTAAATATTGGTTAAATACAACATTAGATATTGTTGAAAATAGAAGTATAGAACCAGATACTGTAAAAGCATATACTTTTAGAAATATTGCAAATGATAAAATTGTGATAGCTTTTAAAGGAACTAGTGTATATTGGACAAGTTTGAATACAATTTCTGATAAAACTTTTAACAAATATGAAAATATGTGTACATTATCATCTTCATCAAATGATAAATATAATGATAATTTATTTTTTTCGTGTTGTTTTTACAAACAAAGCAATTTATTTAAAACGTGTGATAATTGTGGAGTGACTGAAGGAACAGAATGTTGTCGAGGATGTTATAGTAATAGTTTATCTTATAAAGAAAATTATATAAATATTGTAAAAGAAATAGTTGACAATATAAGTTTGGATTACGATTTTGATAAAACTGAAGTTTATTTTACAGGGCATTCGTTAGGTGGGATGTTAGCGAGTGTTGCTTCGATTATATATGATAAACCAGCAGTAACATTTGAAACACCTGGTGATTTACATTATATACAAGTATCTGGATTAAGTGATCGTGGATCTGATAAGATATATCATTTTGGTCATAATGGTGATCCTATATTTATAGGTAAGTGTGGGTCTACTTGTTCTGTTATTGGTTATAATATAGATACAAAATGCCATACTGGTTTTACATGTTCTTATGATGCTAAAAAGAAATTAGGTTACAGCGAATCTATATTTAATCATAGAATAGAATATATTATAAAAAATGTAATTTCTAAATGGAAAGATGACTTTCCAGAATGTATTAGACAAACTGATTGTTCTGATTGTGACGGATGGAAATTTACATAACTTTTACTTTACAAGTTGACGAAAAATATTTGGCAACGTAGATTTAGAAAATTTTTTATCTAATGAATAAGTTTCTATACATTGTTGTCCTTGTGGTTTAGTATATCCAGGTTTATTGTAAAAGTTTTTGAATATTTTATGTAATAGTTTGTCTGAAGTTCGTTTGTGTAATTTATTATAATTTTTTATAATCATTTTATAAACTCCAGTAATCTGTTTATTGCGTTTATCGTTACGTTTTTCATTATATAAGTTTTCATAAAATGCTTTTTTAAAAACGATAAAATCTCCAATTTCAAACATTGATTTTATTACTGTTTTAATTGTATCAGGTACACGTTTAGTGTTTTGTAATGATTTAAACAATGTAATAAAATCATATAAATCTAAACCTGATTTTGTAATATATTTTAACCTAGCAGTGTAATGCCAGGGGACGGCCATCTTATTTGGTATCCATGAAAATCCAAAGTCTGATAGTAAAAATACCCATCCCAAATTTGGAACGTAATATTTATGTTTATCTATTATATATATCCAATAACCACCAGGTTTTACACGATGTACTAAAATATTTCCTATATGTAAATCAGTATGAACCATATTAAAATAACGTCGCATTGCTAGTAAACCTACCATAATTTGAAATAATGCATTTAACCAAACTTTGTCAGAATGATGTTTTCGTGACCATTTTGTAAAATCACCATATGTGGCATATTCGTTATATAATCGAATAGTACTCTTTTCATAATTCCAATCGTAATTTATGTTAAAATGAGGACATATTTTTTGAAATACAAGTTGGTTTGTTAATGTTAATGTTATAACTTCTATTAAACTTGGTTTATTGAATGCTTTATCACTATAAAACATTTTTTGTACACTTGAGCTATTTGCATCAATCATTTCTTGTGTTATCATTTTTTTTTCGGCTATACGTTTTAAATATAATGCTTTTGTTATAAAAACACCTACTCGAGATCTTATTTGTTTATATTTATACTGGGTTTTATTTGCGAATGTTGTTTTATAAATTTTCCCTTCAACACCAGATGATAAAATACGTTTTGAAAACAAAGATTGTGTTGTTTTATATACTCGTTTGCCAGATTTATCATTTAATAAAGACAAACGTTTATAAAAAAATAACCAATCTCTAAATCGCTTTGTTCGTGATTCCACCTTTTCCATTATTTATAATAAAGAATAAAAATAACAGAATAACAGAATAATAGTATTTATTTAATCTGTGACATTTTGACTGATTACATATTTCAAGTGATAAAATAATATAAGAGCTAATATTGATTGTGATCTATTCTGTGTTATACTGTAAGCCATACCAACACTCATAACTATAAATAATGTTTGAGTTTGTACAAAACCTGTTTGTAAAATTGCAGTTTTTAAACCAGTATCCTGTGCAAAAATATGAATAATAGCATATGAACCTAATATATTTAAGAGTTGTTTAATTGTATCATTGTAAGCAGGATCGACACCCATATTTTTAAATGAAAAACTACTATATCTAACATCATAATAAACCATTAATAAAAATGGTATTGTTAATATAACTTTTTTTAATTGCTGTTTACCAGGGTGTTTAGGATCAAAGTATTGATCAAGGGTATCATTCACATATTTATAATTATAGATCATATAGACCTGTAAACCTAAAATTATCCATTGAAATGCATAAAAAGGAACATATCCATAATTTTCTATTAACTTTTGATCAGACATATGTTGTATATATTATATTATAAGAAAATTTTTATAGTATATTAATATATATGAATAAATCAGATCTTTTAAAAAAGTATTATACAAATTCTATACAAATTCACACAGGAGTTATTGATGATATAATTGATACTTGTTTACATAAAAATTTTAAAATTTTAGTATTTGGATTGGGTTATGATTCTAATTTATGGTATAATTTATCTGATAAAAATACATTTTTTATAGAGGACAATCAGGAATATATAGATTTGAATAAGGATATTCCTAGATCAAATATAAAAAAATATAAATATAAAACAACAGTTGAACAAAGTTTTGATATATCACAAGAAGATCTTAATACATATAGTATTCCAGATGATATTCTGCAATTAGCACCATTTGATGTTATTATAATTGATGGTCCTGCTGGGTATGCCAATAATCGCCCAGGTCGATTACTTCCTATTTATTGGTCTAAAACTTTGTCAAAACCTGGAACTATTATTTACGTTGATGATTGTAAAAGACGTTTAGAAAAACATTGTATAGACCGTTTTTTAATTGATTATCGAATAAAACATTTTTCAGAAAGAGGTGGTTGTGATAAATTCGTAATATCTAATTAATTTTAAAAAAACGTCGATATGTAGGTTCAAAGTTAATACGCAAACCATATGTAAAAACTTTACTTCTTTTAGATAATATAAAATTATAAATATAATCTAATTGTTTATTTTGACTTTCAGTTTTAGGAATTTGATCAATTTTTATATAATCGTGGTCTAAAAGTACTTTTAACAGTGCAGCAACTACTATAGCACTTCTTTGTTTTCCAGCATGACAATGAATTAGTATTCTTCGTTTTTGTAATGTATATTTTTTAACTAAAAGAGGAACAACTATTTTAAAATACTTTTCCATCAATATAAAATCACGTTCTAATAAACTATCATTTACTGGAATTCTATATGTTTCTATATTATTTATTTCGGATGGACTATAAATTTGATTATAAAGTGGCATATTTGGAGTACAATTTAAAATAAAATCTATATTGTTTGTTTTTAAAAAATCCTTATCTATAGCTGCTTTATAATTTCCTAACCAAAGTCTTGGTATAATTTCGTCAACGCTAGTTTGTGCATATAAAAAAGTAGAAGCCAAATCATAAATCATACTATAAATGTAATAAAACATCTTTTATAATATATTAATAAAATAAAATTGAAACTTTTATTTTCTGAGATAAAAGTAATGAAGGGTAAAGGTCTTATCGTAGAAAAACAAAATACAGAAACAACAACTGATATGGTAACTGCAACTGATATAACAACAACATATGAGTCAGATGATGAATACTATTCAGAAACAGAAGATACATCTACTCAAACTGGTGGTAAAAAATACATAACAGTTTCGCGTAAACAATATAAAAAACCACCACAAGGTAGTATGCAAGATAATTTTACAAAAGAAGAAATATTGCGTCGTTTGCAAAATTGTATTCCCTTAAAAACAATGCAGGAAAAAAGCATTCTTAACGATTTGCCTATATTTAAAACTTGGATAAGATATTACAATGTTGAAAAAAGATTATTTAGGGTAGGTGGTTTGTTGTTAAAGTCCGGATATCCAGAGTATATAATGTTGATAAATCCTAACCAAAATGTGTCTTGGAGTGTCCAGTTAAAAGATAATATTATTTATATACAAGACCCTAGAAAACAAGAAATGACACGTAAACAAAAAGAAGAAGAACGTAGGGAGAAAAAGGAAAAAGAACGTTTAGTAAAAGAAAAATTGTACGAAATGTATCAAAATGGTAGACTTGCTGTTAAAAAATAAACCACTTTATGATAAATCGGATTATATTAGTAATTATTTAATTAAAAAATGATTTAAACTCTATTTACTATAATGTTTAAATGAATGTTAATAGAAGATTTTTAAAGGAAGTTCGTCAATTATATATACAACAATCACAACGTGAATTATTAGACAATGATTATTTAATCAGTTATAATGAGACGAATATGAATCGTTTACACGCTATTATACGAGGACCAAATGATAGTGTATATAGGCATAAATTTGTAAGATTGGATTTCAAGATTCCTGATAATTATCCTCATTCTCCACCAGAAGTAAGCTTTATTAATTATGATGGAGTTAGAATACATCCTAATATGTATGAAAGTGGGAAATGTTGCGCAACCATTTTAAATACTTGGGGTGATAGTAAATTTGAAAAATGGACTTCTAGTATGGGTATTGAAACAATCTTAATAACATTTCATTCGTTTTTAGATAATAATCCATATATGTATGAACCTGGTGGTAGAGACGATCAGAGTTATACTGATTATGTTTTATATCAAAGTTGGATTTCATGTTTAATTAGATATTTACAAAACGAACGTATAGAATTATTTAGTAACTTTATACATAATTATATGTTGACTAATATAGATGGCATTTTTAATGATTTGTATAATTTACAAAATATATATCAGTCTGGGTATTATGAAACAAGATGTTTTGAAATAGAGAGATTTATAGTTGATTATCCTAGATTAATTGATACGATACAAAACTATTATAATTACATTGATTTTTCAGAAAATCATTCAGATGAAAATATTGGGTTTGATGAATATGTAAATCGTGAATATACATGTTGTATATGTTATGATTGTGATGAAGTTATTACTGGAACAAATAGTGAAACAGGTCTTGAAACATTTGGTTTACAAAATTGCAAACATAGTTTTCATAAAAATTGTATTAAACAACACGTTGAAACAAATACTAATGTGTGTCCTATGTGCAGAACTGAATTGTCAGATAATGATTATGAACTCTTGACAACAGTTAATGATAATATACAAGAAACATGGATGATAAATCCATTAACTAAAAGAAGGATTAAAATCGGTGGAAAAACTTGGTTGTATTTGAGAAATTCTGGTACGATTTAAATCGTCATATGATGTATTCATTTCTTCTATGAATATTTTATCAAAATTTGGTATATTTTTATAAGATATGATTTCTTCAAAGACCTTTCTAAAATCATTCTGGTAAAAAATTGCATTTTTAAAATATACTTTAATCAAATAACGTAATCTTGTTTCTATATATACTTCATTTTCTATATAAGCTGATATATCATATGTATTATTAGCATTTAGGAATTTAATTGGTAAAACTACTATTGAATCTATATAAGATAGGAATTGACGTATTGTTTTATCAATAGTTGTTGGATCTTGTGATGTAATAATTTTATTAATTGTTTCAAAAATACTTTCTTGACCGTATGCAAAATATATGTTTAATAATCTTACCATTATAAAATATAAACTCCAGGCAAGACAATGACCAGATTCCGGATTTATTAAAGATTGAATGCTTTGTGCACCTATAGGGCATCTACTTGATATATTTATAAATGTATAGTCAGTTAATCTAAATGTATTTTTTACAAACTTTTGTATTATCGATTCTATATTTAATATATTAGAATAAGCGTGACCAAGTATGATACCATGTGGTTCAAAAAATTCGATAGTTTTGTGTAATTTATCAATTATAATCAAATTTGAATGGGCAGTGTATAAATTTTTTGAATCATCCATTTGTAATGACATATCATATTCTGATTGTATATTAAGAAAATCTAACCGTACAGGAAGTATTACTATAGGTAATTTTGAAGAATTTAAGCAAGTATTAATTTGAGAAACTGTATCTACAGATATTGATATCTGAAATGTTGTCAAATTGATTCTTAAAAAATATTCTTCTATTTTATTAAAAAATGTATGACAAACTCTATCAGAAGATTTAGAAAATATATTAAAGTTGAATAATATATTATCCAAACATTCAGAAAAAGTAGTATCGTCTAAAAAAAATCTATCAGATAATTGAAAATTACTCAAGTCTGGTAATATTATAGTGTCTATATCATTTGGAGAAATAGACGAATATGGATCGTATGGATTTACATATTTTATATCAATATGTCTATTAATTGAATATTTATCAAACTCACTTTGTAATAATTCAGTTATTCGATCGTCTTCTATTAAAGAATCGTTATTCATTAATATATCATAATAAAAAAAGATTCGTAATAAAAAAGATTCGTAAAAAATTGAAATATTTGTAATTATTATACTAAAATAAGATGATTACATTTATCAAGCGTACGAATTTGCAAGAGTTGGATAACATTGTTTCTAAAATGGATAATAAAATATACTTTCAAATTAAAAAGTATATAGCAAAAATAAAGAAAAGAGATATGGAAGAATATAAATATGGAAGTAGTTGGATTGATAATTGGTTGACGAACAGAGATATTTCTAAAATCAATCGTCTTTTAAAATCTTTTTCAATAGTTGTAGTTTGAAGATTAATAAATAGTATTATATTAATCATCACATTTTTAAATATTTTGATATTAATCATCGTCGGATTTGTAACCAACTATTTCACCTTGTCTTGAAACAATAACTTTAAGTTTTCGTGTTTTTGCAAATTTCTTTTTAAGTTTATCCAACTGTTCCTTGTCTTTATCGTCCTGTTCTTCATAGTTTTGATTATAATTACTCGAATGATATTTCCAAAATTTCGGATGTCCTGCTCTAAAGTTGCTATGCGCTTCTGCTTTATACCAAAATACTTGTTCTCTTAAATCAGTTGTATTTCCAGATGTTTTTATTACTAAACATTCGTGATCTTTTGTACAAGCATCTAATATGTTACAAAAATGATCAAAACTAGGTATACACCCACCATACGCATCATATATTCTTTTTCTATTTGCAATAGAAGGTTCATTAAAAATAAAAATATAATCAATATTGCTCCTTAATTCTGGAGGAATACCTTGTGCATATTGCATTGTTAAAATAAATAAGAAATTAAAATGTCTTCCGTTAAAAAAAATACTTTTTATAGTTTTATCTTTTTTCCAATTTTGAGCATCGTGTAACATATCATCTAATACTATAAATAAATTATTACTTGGATGTTTTCCTGTATCTGACAAACCTTTACTCTTTGCTTCCCTAATTTTTTTCTTTTGACGTGTCATAATACTGTCAATCAACTCTGCATCATATTCAGAATGAATAAAGCAATCTGGTATAAAATCACCAAAAAATGGAGATGCTTCCTCTGTTCCAGAAAATACTATCCCTGATGGAGTATCTTTGTGATGGAAAAAAATATCTCTAACAAGCCAACTATTATGAGTAACAATAAAATTTCCTAATACATATCTGTTATTATCATCTAATTCAATTCCAAAATATTCACCTTTACCAATTTCTTCTATTTTAATTTGACTAGTTAATGTATCAACACATTCCTTTCTTGGCTGTGCCTGTTTCCTCTTAATTAAAGTAGGTATTTCGTGTATACCTACGCCATTAATATTTATTCTAAATGCTTTTCCATATTTTTTAATTCCATTGTTTGTCCACGATGTATTTTTAACATGTTTATAAGCACTAAACCCTAAACTACGAGCTAAATAAATGATATCATCGATTAAACGTTCGTGTTTTATTTTTATTTCAAACTCATTTCTATTACCTAAATGACCATCCGCATCTATAAATCCAGCTAATAAACGTAATCTAGCCTCTCTAGTGTTACATTTATAGATATGAGGAATATGTTTTTCTTTTGTTAGACACAAGTCTCTAATCGTATTTAAAAAATAATTAGTCATATTCTTACAACCACTTTCTTTTATACCATTTATCTCGTAATAAAATTTGCTTGATTTTATATAATTCAAATAACAACCTATTAATGGAAGATTGTGAGCAAAATAATGTAAAACAGCTGAATCCTGACATGTTATTACTGCTTCTCGAGATGTACCGTCACCTAACCAATAGCCAAGCATATAAGGATCTATTGGTAAAGATGTTATTTGTTCTGGAAATGTTAATGCCGAAACTTGATACCCTAATAAATTATCACGATATTTCTTAGACAATTTTAAATAATCAAGAATAGGAATATCAACTTTACGATTATCTACCAAATTATCTAAAAATTCTTTAGTTTTAGTATAAACATCATCTTTACTTTTATTCTTATAAGAAAATGTTTTATAATTTAATTTATATTTATTTTTATCAAACCAGATAACTTGATAACTTTGACGTTCACGTCTATCTCTTATATTTTTCTTTCCTGTATAAATCAAAGATAAAATGTGATGACTATTTACTGTATAAGTTTCTCCCTTACGGTTACTTACTTTATACATTGTATCCGTTCCCGAATGTGTTTCTAAAACATTTCTAGGTGTGCTGTCATCGCCCATAACTTGATCACCAACTCGAATATCCTCTACATTTTTAATTGTACCATCATACATCAGTACTTTTGTACCGCGTAAAATACACTTTCCACTCCTTCTACGACCTAAGCATAATATGGTAGCATCTGGAAGAATACTTTTTATTTTAAACTTTCTTAAAGATAGCTTTTCAAATTCGTTTATTAACATCAATGATATATACGTCTAATTTTTTTACATCTTTTAAACGTGTTAAAAACGAAAATATAATATAACGTATACAATTAAGGATGACCGAATATAAAATCATAACATCTGTATACAAAATACCGCTAAACTCACATAATATATCTTACCCGCATATACCTAAACGTATTCGTTTTTACGAATATGTAGATTGTTATATATATGATTATAAACCACGACAATTCTCCACTGTACAATATTGTATACGAACATTGTCAAAAATTTTAGGCCTTAAATATAGATAATTTATAAAAACTTATTTTATACATTTACCACGTTTATCCGTCTTTTGTTTTTTGGGAATACCGTATATTGCGTTTATTGTCATCAAATACGTATCACCCATATCATCTTTTTTTTTATGATTTAAGAAATGTTGTAACCAGATTTCATTATTTGTAAGGGAACGTTCTAAAAACCAACGTGTATATTGAACACTTAACCATTTACGTTTAGCATAAGCTCCTTTTAAGTTACATACAATATCTGGTCCAGTATAAGCTTTTAATTTTTGAGCAGCTCTTACAAAACGTATAGTGGTAGTTGTATTGTAATAAAGTTCTACTAATTTACCATATATTATATGAGAAATAAACTTCATTTTTTGATTTATTTTTGGTTGAAGTTCTATAACAATAGACTTTATATTTATAAAAATATCAACATTTTCATCATATATTTTTTGTAAACGTGTTAAAACTATCTTGGCAATATCTTGTAGTAAATAATCATTAACTAAACGTTTTTTATATATGTTTTGTGGTTTTATAGTAATGTCTTTAGGAAAATGTGTTTTACAAGAGTATATCATATCAGTTTCACTTTTATATTTATATCCGCAACGTTTTCCACAAGCTGTACCATCACGTTTAGATGATTGACAAATGTGATCTTCTGTGTCTAATGTATCATATACATCCCATAATTTTATAATATAACTAGATAAATCTTTATGGTCAGTATAATCCATGCAACATAGGGACAAGTTTTTAATACCAATATCGATAGATAATATCATTGTATATAAGAATGATATTAAATAATTATTATGATCGCGCATTTATTTGTTCATTTCGTATTTATCAGTTAATAAGTAGCAAAACTGTAACCAATCATTGTATTGTAAGTTAAATCGCAGTGTTTGTTTTGCAAAATTGAATACGATACGATAAGATATATCTAATTCTTTTGTATAAAAGGTATCAAAACATGTAATAAGATTTGTTTTAGTAAAAACATAAAGGTTAGGATTTCGTAATACTAAATCTGTAAAAAAATTTGTTAAATCGTGATATTGCATATCACATATGAAAAAAGGTGAGAAAGCACCGAATCTATGTTTTAAATCTTCATACAAATAATAAATTTTATCGGAATAATTAAATAAAAATTCATCTAGATGATCTATTTGCATAAAATTATCATCTATAAAGTCATCTGAATCAAAGTCCATTGTAATTTAGTTGATTTAAGAGTTATTGGGCATAAACTTGTAGTAATTGTATTTTTAAATTAACGGTTCGTGGGTTTTTTTTTAAATTTTTTAAAATATAAAATTATTTTATTTTATTATAGTATATTAAAACAAATCCTATGGCTAATATTTTAGAACTTATTCAACGAAACGATATGCTTAAAGTTGCACTTATTCTACTTGGTGTTTATCTTTTAGTATCTTATATGCAAAAACCTCGATCTGAAAAGATGGAAAATTATTATGGTATGATGCCAGAACAACTTGAAAATGTAGAAGGAGAACAAACAGCTGAAGAAAAACCTATTGCTCAACCACCAGTAGAACCAACGCAACCAGTAGCTGAAGTAATGCAATCTCCACAAAAAATTCAAGTTGATAAAATTGTAGCAGGTAGTGAACAAGTCAAACCTGAAGATCTTCTTCCAAAATATGGAGCTGAAAATGAATTCGCTAAAGAAAATCCTGTTTCTAAGCTTTTAAAAGAACAAAACTTTTTAATTAGTGGATATCATGTAGGTATTAATACTGTAATGCAAAGTAATAAAATCCCATACCAAGACATTCGATCTCTACCTCCTATCCCTAAGGAAAATGTAGGACCATGGAACCAAAGCAGTTTTGAACAAAGTCCTGCTCAAATGAGAAGATTCTTTGAAATTGGTGTTTAAATAAATCAACTTTTAATAATATACTGTAACACTTAATAATATACAATACATATATTATTATAGATTGGTATGTAATGTTATAGTAAAAGTTATTTTTTATCTGGTAACGCGCAAGTTTGTGCTTTAGTAGAACATACTGCTCTTATAGATTCGTATTTATCTAAAACTTCTTGAAAGCTAGGTGCTGGTTTAGTTATAAATGTTTTCTGTCTAAATTCTTCTAAATTTTTATAGTAAATTCTTTTATCATCATCATTCTTTTCCCCATTATGATATATTGTTTTAAGGCGTTTTTTTTCATCGTTATAGCATTTTTCTTCTTGTGCTATTAGTTTATTGTTAACTTTATTTCTTATTTCATAAAGCCAACGCATAAGTTCTATTCTTCCTTTCATAAAATCATCAATAGGAAGGTCTTTACAAAAACCTAAAAATGATTGTCTACAAAATATACAAGGCATTGTATAACCTAAACTTAATAGCATATTTTTAAAATGACGTTGAATTTCTTTGTGTTGTTTATTTCTTTCATCTATTTTTACAGGATATCCACCCATTATACAAGAGAATAAAAAATACCATCCATTAGGACCCCACGCTTTAGTAGATAATCCTGAAGTACCGTGATATTTTGAATAATCTGTATTGTCGTGTAAATCTGGTTTTGATTTCATTATTAATATATACTAGTAAAAAAAGTTTAACAATTAGGTTTGAAATTTATATAAAAAAACTTTTAGTATTATAAGGTAGATAAAATGTCAGTTAATTTTTGCTCTACTAATGATAAAAATAATTCTCAAATGGAAAGAAAAATATTAGATGTATATTATTATTTAGATTTTGATGACAAATTTACAGATGTACGTTTTTTAGAACGTTGTTTACAAGTAAATATAGTTGTTAATATGAAAGATTGTCAAATTAATCGTTTTGTAAATTGTAAAAATGAATATATTATTACTGACAAGATAGGAACTGATGACGTTGTAAAACGTGGACTTTTAATTTTCAACAAAATGTTTAGAAGATTAAAATTAAAAACTACAAATGATATATGGTTCATATATTTAGCAAATGGTGATATAAAAGACATCCATAAAAACATATTCATTACTTTACTCAATAAAAATCCATGTATTAAAACATGTTCTTACACTATAAATAAAAACATTGTCAATATAAGAAGCGATCAGGAAAAAATAATAAAATTGAATAACATACAGCAAGTTAATGAAACCTTAAAAGAATTATTTGTAACAGATAAAATTATTACTTATACAAATCTTATAGACTAGTAAGACTGTTAAATTTTTATATACTAATTAGACTTACGAAACGGATCAATTTTAATAAAATGATGTAAGGGGAATTTAATTATAGTTTGATATGTAATTGGATGTAAAAGTATCATTGCTGAATCCTTATCACGTTTATAATCTCTTACTTCACCTATGTATCCTTTATAAAAGTTCAAAACACTATCTTTTACACCAATAATTTTAACAAAATCTCCTTTATTTATATTTTTATATACTTCAACTTCCTGATTATTTAAATTTGTGTCTATATTTGTATTTGTAAATGTTTGTTGATTTTGTTCATGTGGTTTTTTAACTGTTTTATTAGATGTTTTTGATATATCAACAGAATCTTTAGAATTTTGTAAAAATTGAAAGAAATCCATTTAAAGCTAAAAAATTATACTTTTTAAATAAGATGTTTTATGTAATTTTAATTACCCTTTTAACAACAATATTATTGTATTATTATAGACGTATTATATTCTTAAAGACATTTTCGTTATTTTTACGGATTTGCAAGTGGAAAATTGAAAGAAAATTGAAGAGGATGTCACGACTGATAAACAATATTAGCAAGAAACATTGTGTAAGTATAAAAGATACCACGTTTACAGATTATGATGTTGTTTTTAACGAGAAACAATACAGTTTAATATTTTTTTCTGAATCTGATGTATATGAATTTAGTAATTCAATTAATTTAGGAGATAATAGATGTACTACATTTGATAAGCGTAATTTAATAGTTCATGCTAGTATTACAGATAATAGCGGTGAAATATTATTTGATATAACACATGATATAAGACGATTTTGTTTTTATTTTGATAAACGTGTTAAATTAGGTAAATTATTTGACTTTTTAGAAATAAAAAAATCGAATAGTTTAAGGTTAGTAGATTATAATTTGACGTTGTATATGAATGATGATAATTTTACTGAAAAAGTGTTTAAAATAAACACGATTTATAATACAGATTTTAAAACTGTATTCATTGATGAAAAACCAGACGTAATTATGGAAGATCTTGATTAATTGATTGTGTAATTGATTGTGTAATTGATTGTGTAATTGATTGTGTAATTGATTGTGTAATTGATTGTGTAATTGATTGTGTAATTGATTGTGTAATTGATTGTGTAATTGATTGTGTAATATATTTGTTATTATTTTCTAGTAAAAAGATAATAAACGATAAAACAATGAAAAGTGTAATAAAAACATTAATTTTGAGTGGTGGTGGTGTCAAGGGTATAGCGTATATTGGTGTTATAAAACGTTTAAATGAATTAAAACAAAGTGGTGATGTTAAATTTGAAATAAATGAAATGTGTTGTGTTTCTATAGGTAGTTTAGTAGGATTATTGTATTTAATAGGATATTCATATGATGAATTATATCAGGAAATTATGGCAATGGAAATTGATAGTTTAAAAAATTTCCGTATGAAGAATTTATTAGAAAAATATGGTATGGATAATGGTAAATTAATAACAACATGGATAGAATCACTTTTATTAAAAAAGGATGTTTCAAAAGATATTACTTTACGTGAAATATGGTTAAAATACGGTATTAATTTCAGGGTGGTTGTAACAAATGTAAATAAATATGGTGTTGAAATTTTTGATTATAAAAAGAATCCTAATTTAAAGGTTGTAAAGGCTATACGTATGTCTACAAGTATACCGTTTATTTTTTGTGCAGAAAAGTATAATAATAATATATATGTTGATGGAGGAGTTTTAAATAATTATCCTATAAAGTTATATGAAGACTATGAAAATATGGATAATGTACTTGGTTGTAAACTTGTTACAAGGGGAGAATTTCAAGATGATGATATAAATTACGATATAGATTCATTTGAAAGTTATCTTTTACATTTAATGGGTTGTTTGTTTGCAAACAAGGAAAGAGATACTACTTTAGCATACAAGTATACAGAACATACAATTTGTATACACGCATATAAAATAACACAACCTATTAATTTTATATTAACGGATGATGAAAAACGTGGTTTAATTGATATGGGTTATAAGGCAGCTTGTGAATATTTTGACAATGTTAAAAGTTAAATTTATTTTCGTGGCCTATAATAGAATGAGTCAAGGTATTAGAGACTATGAAGTTATCAAACATATTGGTAAGGGATCGTTTTCGAACGTGTATTTGTGTAGAAATGAGATACCTTTACATATAGGTAATATGGAATCCGATGAAGAATTCTTTATAATAAAAGAAATAAATATAAATGAGTTGGTAAAAAGTTATATGATAAGAAGAACAGGTGGTAGTACGGTTAGACGAGTAAATAAAAACAAAAATGAAACAGGTGATATACAAGTTAATATAACACCGTATAAAAATGAAAGTGAACTTGTTAACACTGAACAAGATTATTATTTTCAACGTTTACAAGAATTGATAGAAAGTGAAATAGAAATATTATCTGTTTTAGATCATCCTAACATAATAAAATATTATGGACATACTAAGGACAATGGTATATATTATTTAAGAATGGAGTATTGCAATGGAGGAGATGTGTATGATTTTTTAAAAAGTCAAACATCAGAACGTTTTAGGAATTCATCAGGTGGATTTACAAACTCTTTTTTATATGAATTCTTAAATCAAACTATAAATGGATTAAAATACATACATGATAAAAATATTATACATAGAGATATAAAGTTACATAATGTTTTAATAAAGCATACTCATCAAGGTATAGAATTTAAAATTTCAGATTTTGGTTTTGCGTGTTATGATTTATGTGGAATGAATAATAAAGATATTGATTGGGATGACATATTGTGTAAAAAATATTACAAATTATGTGGTACTCCTTACTATATGGCTCCGGAAATTATATTAAATATGAATAAAATGGAAAATATAACTATGTATAAACAACAAACAAGAAAATCTAATGTTTTGATATACAATAAACGAATAGATATATGGAGTTTAGGGATATGTATTTATGAACTAATGTTTAATTTGTTACCATTTTCAAACATTAAAAATATAAATGACTTGGAAAGATTTTATAAATTGGAAAATATTCAAGATATTATGAATAAAAAGATAACAAGACGTATTGGGTTACGAGATGACTTTAAAACTATAATGTATAAGATGATGACAGTAGATAAAAATGAACGTTGTTCAGTAAATGAAATTTATAATTTTTTACAAGAGACAAGATGTGTTATTGATTTAGTTAATGATGCAGATGTTTCTGCAAATGTAATGGATGTAATAAATTGTAGAGAAAATACATATATTAAGAATGAAGATATGAAAAGAGATATTGTTACAAATCCTGTCAAGGAAGAGTATGGTCAGTTTGATTTATCTTGGGAAAAAATAAACAAATCTAGCTCTATAATAATGAAAATGAGTGTACAAAAAGGATTTTTAAATTGGTTATTTAATAAAAAATAAAATGACGTTATATAATAATATGTATTATATAATACCATTAGCAGTTGTGTTACACTTTGTTACTACACGTTTTGTGTGGACAACAGGTACCACACATTATAGTGACAAAGGTCTACTTACACAAGAGAATAATCAAGGATTAATTTATGATATAGTTCATAATAATACTACTGATTATTCTCAATACAATTACACAAAAAATTGGTTTATGATGTTTTTCTTGTTACCTATTTTTATTAATTTTGATAAAGTATCAAGTGCATTTTTAATAGAATTAGTTATTAAATTTTGTTTAATTGTTATCATAAGAAGTTTGACTATGGCTTCAACTATTTTACCAAGACAAAATGGATGTGAAGTCAAAAATTTAGGTTTGTTTAACATGACAATAGGTGGTACGTGTTATGATAAAATGTTTTCTGGACATTTTGCTCTAGGGTTTTTGATAACATTAATGTTATTTAAATACAACATAGTTAGACCAACTACTAATAATCTTATATATTTCTTTGTAATTAATGCTGTACACGCTTTAATATTAACAATAACTAGATCACATTACAGTATGGATGTAGTGGTTGCTTTTTTTATTACATTTTTAGTTAATGATTATGCAAATTCGTTTTTTAAAGTTTTTTAAACCGTTTTATCATTTTTTTCAAATCATTGTATGAAAAATGTGATGTTTGTATACAATAAGCTGATCGTATACCATTTGATGGACTTGTAACAGAGTGTGGTTTCTTTACATTTAAAATCCATGCTTCATAGGGTTTTGCAGTAAAACTATCAATTTCATCTAATTCATCTGGGTTGTAAACAGCACCGTTTGTTTGGTTATCTACTTTTATTGATTTAGAATTTGATCTAGTATTATAGAATACAGTAGTTGCTGTATTTGTTTGAACATAAATATTGATAACTGTATTTATATCACTGTCTATATGTGGAGGTATATAGTCATTGTTTATTTCAAACCAACAAACGTTAAAATAACCCCTATATTTATCAGGTATAATACGTTTTAAAATATCATTAGATACATCTAGTGGTATATCGTAATAACGTATTCCTATAAATTCACCATCTATAGTTTTCCCATAACTTGTAGTTAATCTTTTTGTTATAGGTGGTAATACATATAATCCAGTCATTACTCGAGTAGCCCCTAGACCACTTTTCATTTATTTATGATTTATAAATAAAATGCAAATTTTTATCGAAAAAGTTTTTAGTAGTTTATAATTATTTTCTTAATATAGTATATGTTATATAAATTACCGACTGAAATTTTGTGTGAAATTGGTAGTTATTTGGATTATAAAAATTTAACAACTTTGCGATTTGTTAATAAATATTTTTATTTTGTGTTTGGATATGTTGCAAAATCACGTTTGGTGACTTATTTGCAAAATTGTGGTATTAAAACTAATGGATTCAATAATTTGTCAAATACTAGTATTTGTATTTTATTGAATATTTTGTTTTTTGTTAAAAAACATATGATGAACAATTCTCTTAAAATGTTGACTATTAATATAACTAATACATTTTTTAAAACATATTATTTTAAAAGTAATTTGTGTAGTAGTGAAAATACTTTAGAAAAATGTATCTTTTTGTTATCAAGTGATATGTTTAATGATGTTGAATTTGACAATTTAGAAACAATTTTTTCAAACTTAGTTATAGATGAACGAGTTTTTAAAAAAAATGTTATAACATCTAGTTTGAATAATATGGGGAATTCAGAAGTTGTTTTTATGAGAACGGATTATGATGTAATAAGCGAAACTCGTCAAACATCATTGTTACATGGAATAGATAATAATTGTAAAAAGTATATGGTAACGTTTCATTTTTTTATATAATATACAAATATAGATATATATGCGATTTGATTTGGGATTTGGTGAATTAAAATCGCCAGAAGTTGTTTATTATGATATAATAACATATGTATTGCAAAATATTAATACACGTTGTGATTGTGATGAAATAATTGCGACACATCCGGTGAATTATTACAAATATTGTAATTACACTGTTAAACCCTATGTATATACAAGTGACATAAAATTATCACATAATATACATTTAAACTTTTACTTTTCATATAAAAGAAGTTATATATCTATATATAGGGAAAATGATAATGTAGAATTAAATACAGAAACTGAAGCGACTGATTTTGCAAAGTTGCAATATTTATTATTAATTTATTGTGATAAAATCTTATTGAAATATTGTTTAGGAGATTTCATTTATAATTTGGGTTAAGTGTGTTATGTGTTAAATATTTGATAAATACAAGCATATATTTTGTACATTGTGTGTATATAAAATACGTATGCGATTTATTAAGTTATTTATAAAAATTTTTTTTCTTTTTGTATATTATAAAAACAATAAAAAATGGGTGGTGGATTAATGCAATTAGTTGCCTATGGCGCTTTAACCACATCTTGGGTGCCAAGAGTCAGCTACTTAGGAAGTTCCGTATTCACTTCTTAAGAAAAATAGTATAAAATACGGATGTGATAGTTTTTTTTATCAAATTCCACCCTATTATCACATTATTTAACTGGCTAGTAAATTAAGAATTATAATACTTCTTAGTTTGCAAAATCTCCAAATTGCGGGAACCTCCTTAGAGCCTTAACTACCATTTCTATATAGTGATATAATAGAAAGACCACGGTTAATAGCCGTACCCAATGGTAAAAATGTTAAGGATTGGACAATCCGCAGCCAAGCATCTTTTATTAAAAAATGAATATAAAGTATTATATGTATGTATATTATGGGTGATATATATTGTTTAACAAGTCCATCCGATAAAAAATATATTGGACAATCTGTTAAATTTTTATCTAGTGGTAAAAAGTGGGGTTATTTAAAAAGATGGCGTCAACATTGTTATGAAGCAAAAATAAATAAAGGTTTTTGTAGATTACTAGATAATGCCATAAGAAAATATAATCCTGATGCTTTTAAAGTAGAATTATTAAAAGAATGTTCTATAGACGAATTAGATTATTATGAACAATATTATATATCTAAATATAATACATTAAAACCTAATGGTTATAATTTAACTACTGGGAAATCACAAAGTAGGCAATCAGAAGAAACAAAAATAAAAAGAAGTGAATCTATGTTAGGTAAAAATAAGGGTAATTCTCTCAAAAAAAGAATTAGACAGAGAGATAAAGACAATAATTTACCTAAATATTTAAGATCATACAATGATTCTTCTGGTAAATCAGGTTATAGAGTTAGTAACCATCCTATTTTAAAAGATAAATCTTTTTTAAGTAAAAAATTATCCGATGATGAAAAGTTAAATTTAGCATTAGAATATTTATCTATGGTAGATAAAAGATGAAGGTTCAACGAGTAGACGGAGATTGGAATTTTATGATAGTTTACCAAACTTGAAAGTTCTTAAGGTGTACTCTGCCCCCTATAGAAATATAGGGGAAAAAGCAAGATATTTACCTTACAGGTAATCCTTAATAAAATGGGGATGAAAAGTGGTCAGCTATAACTATTAGGATATGTTATAGAAAAATCTGTAAGAGTCCTATATTAATTATTTATTGATTAATAATTCAACTGCTAGTGAATTAATTTTATATATAGATTAATTTGCAACACTATCAAATTGCGGCGACGTCCTAAAGATATTAAAAAATGATTTAAATATTTATGTATAGTATAATAAATGTTATGTAAAATTTGTAAAATAGTAAAGATTTTAGCGAATTTTATTTTCGTTTAGATAATCAACTAGTAAAATCATTTGCTACTAAAGTAAATTTGAAAAGATTTACTGGCTCAGAATAAACTGAGGTATAGTAAAAAGGCAATATATGATAGAATTTAAAATTCTTGAAATGGATAAGCACGCAGCCAAGTCCTAAGTGTATATAATACATATGGATGCAGTTCAACGACTAAACGGTAGTGGGGAAAGTGATATACACTTTTCTTAAGATATAGTCTATTCCCTATTATACTTATTGTATAATTAAATATACCGAAAGGTAGGGTATTAAAGCAAATTACTTTTTTCAAAGTCGTATACAGACGACACACTAACTTTGCAATTGAAGCTATTGAACAGACCTTTAACGGATCTGTAGACTTTGGTCGAAAAGTTTCTTGCACTGTTTCTCGCAACGGTGATCTTATTCACAAGGTCTACCTTCAAGCAAAAGTTGGAGCTATTAAAGCTGCAACTGGAGCTAATACGATTAAATGGGTTCAAAATCTTGGACATAATTTGATCGATGAAGTTTCTATTGAAATTGGTGGTCAAACTATTGACAAACATTACGGTACTTGGTTAAATATCTGGAATGAACTTACTCAGACTTCTGAAAAGTCATCTGGATACAACGATATGATTGGTAACGTTGGTGGAATGACTGATGCCAAAGATGGTGATGATGGTGAAATTGGAGAATATACCATGTATATCCCTCTTCAATTCTGGTTCTGTAGAAATCCTGGTCTTGCTCTTCCTTTAATTGCTCTTCAATACCATGAAGTTAAATTTAACATTAGCTTCAAGGCTCTTGCTGATCTTTATGTAAAGACAGGTTCTTCTGATTTAGTTAAAACACCAAGTCTTGAAGCTTCATTGTTTGTTGATTATATTTATCTTGATACTGATGAACGTCGTCAATTTGCTCAAGTTCAACACGAATACCTTATTGAACAATTGCAATTTACTGGAGCAGAAGCTGCTTCATCTGGTGCTTATAAGAGCAAGCTTGCTTTGAACCACCCTTGCAAGGAACTCATTTGGGTTATTCGAAATGGTGAGAAAGCTGGAGCTACTGCTGGTGATTATGAACTTATTAACACAGCAAAACTTCAACTTAATGGCCAAGACCGATTCTCTGAAAGAAAGGGATCTTACTTTAACTTGGTTCAACCATATCAACATCACACTTGTATCCCAGGTGATGGTGTATATGTTTACTCATTTGCTCTTAACCCAGAACAACATCAACCTTCTGGTACAGTAAACATGTCACGTATTGATAACGCTACTCTTCATCTCAGTTCTGATGATGGTGGTAACCTCCATGTCTATGCTGTTAACTACAACGTTCTCAGAATCATGGCCGGTATGGGAGGTCTTGCATACTCCAATTGATCGGACTGTATGCTTAATATTTTTGCTAGTCCTCCTAATTAAAATTGAAAAAAATAATAACTATTTTAATAAAAATCATATTAAAATGGCAGAAGATGATAAATTTCAGTGTACAAACTGTAAATGTTATAGAATTCAATCAGATTTTATAGGAAAGTATGGTAATGTTGTTAAAAGATGTTTAAAATGTCGCGAGAAAGATGCTAAACAAAAAAAACTCCCTGACATTATTGAAAAAAGAAATAAAAGACAAAATGAAAAAAAATATTATATTAAACATCGTGAAAAGAAAAGAGAAGAACATGAAGAAGAATATTTAAAACATAATGTAGAAATGGCTAAAAATTGGAGAAGCAAAAATAAAGAACATTTAGCACAATGGCAAACATTAAATTTTGCAGCTAGGTTTAGAGCTATAAAGCATCAAGCGCAGAAAAAATGTATTATTTGGAATGAAGATTTAAGTGATGAAATATGTTATAAAATGATGACATCAAATTGTTTTTATTGTAATTTAGTACCAATTAAAACTCTAAATGGAATAGATAGAATGAATGGTATGGGTGCGTACGAAAAAAAGAATACAGTGAGTTGTTGTAAAAATTGTAATTTTATTAAAGGTAGTTTAGACCCAGAAACATTTATAAAAAGATGTCAACATATTTCAAAAAGATTTGGTGGAAATGGAACTTTAAATAAAGATATATGGCCTAATTCAAATTCTGTAGCATATAATAGATATTTTTCTAGAGCAGCAGAAAAAGATTTAGAATTTGTTTTAACAAAAGAACAATTTATAAAATTTACACTTGAAAATTGTTATTATTGTAACAAAGAAAATTCTGAAAGTCATAATAATGGTATTGATAGAAAAGACAATAAAATAGGGTATATTATAAAAAATTGTGTAAGTTGTTGTAGAGAATGTAATTATATGAAAGGGAGTTTAACAGAAGATGAATTTATTGACACTTGTAAAAGAATATCAGAATACAATCTTAAAAATAATGTTGAAATTCCTAAAATTTATAAATGTGAGGGTAAAATTACAAAAAGAGAAAAGCATGACATTCCAAAAGAGAAAATTGTTATTACAAAGCAACAACCAAATAAAGAAAAAGAAGTTAAAGAACCAGTTAAAGAATATATACCTAAGAAAAGAGTTTATACAAAAGGTTCAAATTTACCAGACGACTGTAAAATTAAAGCAGAAGATATCCCTAAATATTGTTATTATATAAAAGCAACAAAAGATAAAGGTGATGCGTTTTGTTGTACCAAATTACATCCAAAACAAAAAGAATCAGGAAAAGATTGGACAACAACAAAATCTAAAAAAGTTTCGATTGAAGAAAAATATAAACACTTATTGGAATATTTATACAATTAAAATTTAATATTTAACAAATCGAAAATATTTATAATAAATTATTTTCGATTAATTTATGTAAAATCGCAAACAATACTCTCACCAGATGTTTTACATGATGTTCCACTTGCACACGATCTGTATATCCAAGAGTTATTAACACAAGTATCAAATCCGCTACCATTACATTTCATTTCACCAGTTACACAATTGCACTTATTACCAGAATTCTCTTGTTCAATTTCTTGTTCTTGTTCAATTTCTTTTTCTTTTTCTATACGCTGTTGTTCAAATTTATTGTTATGCTGTTGTCCAAATTTCTTTTTATGCTGTCGTTTTGGTATTTGTTTTAGTCTATTTAATTTTGTATTTTTCTTGTTACTTTTTCCTTTGATATCTACAACTGAATTTAATAGGTCTCTTCCGTCTACACTTGAATCAGCTCCTACTTCCCATTCTGGAACATTAGGATATCCTGGTAAATTTACAACTAATAATTCTTTACCACTTATATCTATACTATTTCCATTAGTATTAACAGTTACATCAGCACATTCCATATAATATTCTCTATTTCCTATTCTGTTAATCCACGTCCAAAATACAGTAACATCATCTCCTTTTGCATTTTCAGGAATATCAAATGAATAAGACATAGAATCTAATAAACAATTACTAACAACTGTTTTCAATACTACAAAATTTCTATCATCGTAAGATATACCAAATTGACAATGACCACCCCCATGAACAGCAGTTCCTTCTAAAGTTACAGTAATAGTATTTGTATCATATGTTGTAACAGATGGTCCCTTTGGAAAACCTTTACATGGAAAACTAAAACGATCAGGTTCTACATTTAAAGGTGATCTTAAATTATAATTCACTAATCCATTTTCTCTATAATATTCTGATAACTGATTTCTTCTAGATGGTGGAAAACTCATCGATATATGTGCTAAACTAACCCCGAAATAAATCCATAAATTTAAAAAAATTTTATATAAACACATTTTGTTAATAATGTATATAAAAACCGTATCTTTAAATTGATTACAAACACAAAACAAATGGATCGTCTGTTAATACGTATTTAGACCCTTCTTTATACCCAACTCTTTCTAATGTATTTTTATCGTAAACAAATGAATCATCTTCGTAATAAAATGTACCATCAATTTGAATACAAGTATGATTTTTAAATTTATCTAATGATTTTGGTAAATCTGAATTTTCAATAACAAAAACATCTTGGCTATTTTGTTTTTCAACAATTTGAGATTTGTATTCTAAATATTGATGTGTTTTACAATAATTAGATCCTTCGCGTACTCGTCTACAACATTTATTACCATTTTGTGAAACCCCAATGCATATTTTTTGTTCATCTTGTGAATTGTCAAATACTGATAAAAATTTTCTTAATAAAATATCTTTGTTAACCTTTTGATCAGTTTCTTTATAAACAATATCATATTCAAAAAACATATCATCTAAAATTTTTGTAATATCCTTTGTATATGCTCTTGAAATACTATTTGGAATGTTTGTAACTCGTTTACATAATCTTTCTAGTTCCATTTAAACTTAAACTTTCTTCTTAATATTTGCAAAAATATTTTGATTTTTTATAGGAAATATAGATAAGGACAATGGTGTTGGTTTATCTTCGTTCATATGGAATTCACCTTCATTCTTAAATAATTTTGTAAAGCCACGTGCCATCAAATCCATATTACTCATTGTATTTTCATTATTATTCGTATCTGAGTTGTTATTAGTATCTAAGTGATTATTAGCATCTGGCTTGTTATTGTCTAACCGATTTATATAATAAGAATAACATACATCTTTATTATCAAAAACGGTAATTAACAATATAATTATATTATTTGTATTATTTGTATTATTTGTATTATTTGTATTATTTGTAAATAATTTTAACAAGTTTTTCTTTTTTGAATATTTTATCTCCATTTCTTCACATTCTAAAACCCCGTGATTACTATAACCATTTGATTCCATTTTAACATAGTTTATTTGTTTAAATTCTACATCAAAATACACGATTAAAGAATCTTCAGAAAATGTAAAATTTATAATCTTCATATTAGTTAAAATATCTTGTGTTTAAACTAATAAAATTCATCTTAAAATTTAACCAATTACATTTTTCTAAAATAATTATTACGTTCCAAAATTTCAGATAATACTCTGTTAGGTAATCCTAAACTACGTTGTAAATGTGATAATGCTAATGTTTCTTTTGGTAAACATTTTCCACCAAACCCAAAAGAACCATCGTGTCCAGGAACATCAATGTGAGATTCTCCAATACGTGGTTCTAAATGAAACAAATCTTTTAAATCATTATAATTTACACCAAAACGATCACATACTTCATTTATTTCATTAAAATACCATACTTTTACAGCCAAAAATACGTTGATAGTATATTTAAATAATTCGCATTGTTCATAACTTTTATGAATAACATCTATAGTCTTGTGAGAATAAAGTCTTCTCATAACATCCTCGACTAAATTACGTGTACTAACGTCACAGTTAGTTCCTAATAAACAAAAATCTGCATTGTACATATCTTCTGTAAAAGTTTTTTCCTTTAAAAATTCTGGACAAAATACAATATTTAATCTTTTACCATATTTGTTGTTTAAAATTCTTGATGTACCCGGTTTTACAGTTGATTTAATAATAACTGATGTTGCACGTGTAGTCTCGCAAAACAATTGGTCTAATACATGTTCTACAATTGATGTATCGCATTCTCCAGTGTCATCCCTTGGAGGTGTAGGTACACAAATAAAATAAAAGTTATGTTCATTTGTATCTTCAGAATGTTTAATTAAACTAGAAATATCATTGAAATTTTTAACTGATTCGACTTCATCTTTTTTTAAAACATCATATGTACAATATGGTACATTGTTTTGTTTACACAAATAACCAATAGCTCCACCTACATACCCATAACCAATAATGTTAACAAAATCGTATAAATTAGACATATTAATAATTATTTAATAAGTTTTATTTTTAAATAAGTATTTATAAATTCAATATTTTCTTGATATTTTCGTCTACCATATTATTCCCCTTCCAAAGAAAATGTTTAAAAGATGATTTATCATCTGGTTCTTGAGTATGTGAAAAAACGTGATTGAATTTTATTTCTATTTTTTTGTTATCCGAATTGATATTGTCTTTAAATGTTAAAATATTTTTAATAATATCTTGATTTTTTACATCTTCACCCTTTGCATTTTTCCAATCGTTTTTAATCCATCCTTTATACCATTTTTCTAGACAGTTAATTGAATACATACTGTCTGTACATACAATAACTGTTTTATTTTCGAATAAATCTGAGTTTTCTACAATAGTTTTAAATACATATCTTATAGCCGATAGTTCAGCTTTGTTATTAGTTGGATCTTTTACAACCAAACGTGTTGTATTAAATTCATATAGGATTGAATCATCGTCCATAGAAAACACAACCGAATATCCAGCTTTACTATTAGCTTTACCATTTTTGGAACAACCACCATCTGTAAATACATATATTGTATTTTCATCATTGTCTACTGGTTCTGTTTGTTGAACTAAATCATTTAAAATGCTTGTAATTGTTTTATTTGAAAGACTACCTGCTATATCAATTAGTGATTTTTGATTAAACTTGTTTTTATATAAAAAAATCTCAAAATCTTTTCTTGATGAAGACATCTTTAAATACAAGTTATTATATTATAATTCAATTGTTTTTAAATAAACTTATTTTACGATTACAAGATTTTCCATAGCCTCGATATGATCACCAGGTTTTACTAAAATTTGTTGTATATTTTTATTTGGTATAATTACATCTACACGTGAACCTAATAAAATAAATCCTAATCGATGTCCAGGATTTAAAATGTCATATTGTTTAGATTCTGATTGTAAAAAGTTTAAAATTCTCCTTGTTAATAATCCAGTTATTTGTGTAATACTATATTTAAATTTTAAATCTGGATTATACAATGTTGTTTTAACTCTTGTATTATTAACTGAATGTTCTAAAAACGCAGGTAAAAACAAACCACTAAATGTTTCAACGGAAACAAGTTTAGAACGTGTGGGGATATATTGAGTATGGTTATCAAATATATTTAAGAATAAAGAAACGCGTGTGTTTTCATTTTCTGTTACTATTTCTCTAATATAACCAGAACTTGGTGCGTAAAAAACTTTTTCTTGTATGTTTTCCTTTATTATTTTTTTGTCTGGACTGTTTAAAAATCGTAAACAAAAACATAAAACCAAAAATGTAGTCGTAACATTGTTTGTTATCATATATATTACAAATGGGATGAATACTAATGATATAAAATCTAATACTATCATTGCCTTATAATATATACAATAAAATTATTTTCTAGGTACAGCTGGTGAGTTAAAAACATAATGTAAATATCCATAATTAATAGACTGTTGACTACAAGCTTTGTCTATTTTTTGTTTTTTTTCTTCTTGTTTTTCCTGAGCTTGATCAAAACGTTCCTTTGTTTTAATAACAAACATTAATATATATAAGATAGCTACAAGCATTATCAAATGCTCAAATGTAATTTCAAATTTCATTTTAATATATATTATATATTAATAAAAAATTTTTTTTATTAGTTAAAGTTATAACATAATAAATGAAAACACCAAAAAGATCAAGAAAACGAACAAGTTCAAAAAGATCTAGAAAGCGTAGGACTTCCAAACGTAAAAGTAAATCCAAGTCAAAAGTAAGAATACCTGTTACAACACGTGGTGGATTATTTGGATATCATATTGATTTACCAGAAAAAAAGAGAAGATCATTATTAAAGTTTTTATTAAGTAGAAAATTAGCAAGTTATTCTGAAATAATTAAACGATTGAATGTTTTATCAATATATAATAAGCGAAAACATCCAGAATCTACACGTAAAGTAAACCGAGATATTACATTTGTACATAATCACTATCAAAAATACAGCTTAACATCGCAACGTAAGTCGAAAAAGAAGTCGAAAAAGAAGTCGAAAAAGAAGTCTAAAAGAAAATCGAAAAGGAAATCGAAAAGTAAATAAGTATATTTAAAAATAATAGTTGAAATATATTTTATTATTCATTTTATATAGTGATGGAAAACAAAATAGTTATGTTTTCAAAACCTGGTTGTAAATATTGTGAAAATGCTAGGTCATTTTTAAACACATTACAATTACAATATAAAGAAATAAAGTTAAAACCTGATGAAAAAAATTATGAAAAGAAAAGAGATCAATTATTTAATTATTACAATCACCATTCGTATCCTATTATAGTAATAAACAATGAATTTGTTGGTGGTTATAATGATTTAATTAGATCATATGATACTTTAAAGTTACACAATATGTGTAGTAGAATAGGTATAGATTTACAGTGTGATTTTTAATAAACACACATTCGTTTTTATATAATAATTAGCTTTATATAAAAATAACGATTTATATAGATTTGATTTTATTAAAGAAATCTTCATTGTCAAGTATCATTCTAATAATTTTTATAATTGTTATTTTATCTTGTTTTGATAAATGAGTTTGAATACGCTCTTCTATAGCTTTCATAATCTTGTTTAGTTGAAGCTTTCCACATTTAAGTTCTTGTGCACAAATATCCTTAATATGATGTAAATAAAAATTATGTTTATCTAAAAAACGTTCTATTTCTTCTGGTAGTTGTGCGCGTTTAAATATTGTTATAACTCGTTTTCTTTTTGTTTGTAAACCAAGTGTTTTATAATGTTGTTTTGAACGATCAAAAAATAGTAAAATCATTTTGGGGTGTGGTTTATCACCATTTGTTAAATCAGTAATATTGAGATCTTCATCTAATATTACTATATCTACGTTTAATACTTTACAAATTAATGATAATGTGATATTATCTCCTTGAAAATTAAATCCTGGTTTTTTAAGTTGTGATGTAAAATCACGTTTATTTTTTATAGTAAAGGGATCCCACTCTCCAATAAATTCACCGTGTTGTTTTTCAAGTCTATAATTTTGAATAATATCAAAAAATTCTGAATTTTCTAAACCATTAATGTATTTACATAAAGATTGTCTTAAACGTTCGTGATTGGTTTTGCATCCTGCATTTGTTAAAGCCGTTTCTATAGATCTAAATTGACAATTACCATCACCTAAACAATTTTTTATTACAAAATTTTCAGATGCTAATTTTTTTCTCCAAGATTCTGATAATGGTTCCCATGTAAAAACATCTTCATTTTGTTTTATCATATCTTTTTCAAAATCTATATCATCAATATTTAATTTTCTATTATCATTGGTAATCCCTATAATAGGTACGTCTACATTTTCAACAAAACTATCGTTCATTATATATATATTATAAAAAAATAATAACAAACATCCAAGATAAACAGTAAATTATTTTAAAAGTTAAAATATTTCAATATTAAATTATAAATCATTTACAAGTCGTCATTGTCAAGATCTTCACTGAATGATTGTTTAATTTTAATATTAAACCCATAATTCATACATCCATTGATAACAGATTCTTTTTCATTTCCATATTTGATTTTCATAGCACGACGTAGATCTTTAATATCTGGAACACGAGAATTTGGATAATTATTTGACCACCAAGTAGAAAAATGACTGTAAATTGTTTTGTTTGATTCAAACTCATTTTGAACTTCTTCCAATGTTTGATCAAAGAATTCGTTAAACTTGTCATTGTCAACCTTGTATTTAGCTGTTGCTTTCTTGACTTCATCTGGTTCATTCATTCCTTCTTCTAAAAATTTTTCATACCAATGAATAAGAATACTCATAAAATATGGTCTCCAAGATTTAATTTTGTATTTAATACTTGGATCAATTTTAAATTCGTTTTCTTTTGTTGGATTATCACAAAATCTCGACTTAAACTCTACCACGCGTATTCTTCTCCAAGTCCCACCATCAACACTAGTTACAGTTGGTAAATCATTACAGCACATAATCATTGTTCCTTGTAATTTAAAAGAAATTGGTGCTTTAAACAATTCTCTAGCAACAATTGTATCACCTCCAGTATATTGTTTCAATATACCAGTTCTAAGTTTATCATCGTGTTCAGGTTCTTGAAATGTAAAAATACGTTTACCCCTAAGTCTTACAACATCTGGTGATGCATTACTTGCATTACCTCTTCTGTTTGTTAAAAGAGATACATCAACACCTGTAATATAATCACCTAAGGTATTTTCTAAAAAATTTACCAAAGTTGACTTTCCATTTGCACCAGATAAACCAGTCCATATATAAAAACGTTCATCTGGTGCACCTATTAATGATTTACCAAGCACTTTTAATGTATATTCTAATACACGCTTGTTCGGAATAATTTGACCTAGAAATGTATAAATATCTTGTGTATGTGGACACATTTCATCGTAATCAATATACTCATATCCTGTTGAAAATGTCAAGTAATCATTTTGAGTTCCATCTCTGAAACGTTTTTCATTAAAATCATATACTCCATTTTTAAAACCTAGCAAATGAGCTGTTGAATCTAAATTTGTATAAAAATCATTATCATATGTTTTGAACAAATATATAACTTGTGAAATAATGTTACTTTTAAAACTAACATTTTCTAATTTGTTGATAATATTATCAATCATCTGATTACGCATGTTGGCATCTATTTTATCAGTATTAACTAAAAAGTCTTGTAAATTCTTGTTTTGGATAGATGTATCACTGATCTTAATACTTCTATAATATTTAGGTAATTCTTCTGAAATCAAGATATTCATTAAATGACTACGTTTCCATCTAATTCCATTAAATTCATACCATTCTGTATTTTTAATATCATCTACTCTAAAACGATCTTTATAAATCTGAAAAACAGCTTTTGCAATAGAATAATGTGAACCAGATAAACTAGATTCTAATGAATGACGAATGTCATCTGATAAAGTCACTTCTGACTTCCAGAATTTCGTACTCATACTAATATACATCTCAGGATATTCATTCTCAAAATTATCTGGTAAAGCAAATCCATTGTCTGGAAAAATTCTTCTTCTACATTCTTCATCGTGACATTTCATATAAATTCCATTAATGCTTATTTCAAAGTAAATAGGACTAGTTTCTCTTTCATGTTCACGATTTTTGAATGGGCAATATTTTCCATTAATAGATACATAATAACAAAAAATACCAACCCGATTTTGTTTGGCATATATCCTTTGAACAGTTGTATCATAATTTGACAAAACATCATTTTGTGTTTTCAAATTGAATAATAAACTAGTTATTTCTGTTTTAATTTTATCATTGTTAATTCCTTTGACAGGTATCTGTTTTTCAACAGCTTTTTCAGATGTTTTTGCAGTTACTTTTAATTCTGATAATTTTGTTGTTGATATTCTTTTAACTGTAGTTTTTGCAAATTGTTCAAATGACAATTTTTCTAATTCTATAAATTCTCCAGTATTCATATCATAAATTTTATATACGGAATCAACTCCATTAGTATCTTTTTCTAATTCATCTGTCTTTGACGATTTCGAAACTTTTTTAGAACCCAATAAACGCATCCCTGTTCTATATACAGATACGTCAATAGATTCCTTTAAATCTTGATGTAAAATATCTGTTTTTTGTAATACTTCAGTGATAAGCTTTTTACCAATTGCATTATTTACAATCAAATTATAAAAATTTATATGATAATTACAACCTCTTGTTGTCATTCTTTTTGAAACAATTGTCTTTAACAAATTTTCATCTTCTACAAACATATCTCTTATAATAGTTTGTGTTGCAGCTATAACATCTAAAACATCATCATCTGATAATTTATATCCAGAACGTTTTGGAACATCTAAATCAATAAAAAATGCAAAAGTAGAATTATATACTTTTTCAATAAGGTAAAGTGAATTTCTTTCATCGTTTTTAACATCGGAAATAACATTAAAATAACGTTTGTAAAATTCATCTAATTTTTCATCTGGTACATTATATTTACCATTATTAAATGACAAATGAGTTTGTTCAGAACTTGTGTTTTTAGTAAATTGCAATAAGTACTTTGAAAAAGACATTTGTACACGGTAATCTTTAACTATATCAATACGTTTTCAATTTTTTATAAACGTCATATTGCTAAATTTATTTTATCTGTTAATATTAAAATGAGTAACGAACTTGTTTATATAAAAGATAATATTGAAAACACTCACTATGTTTATTCAAATCAATTAAATGAAGATTATAGCTTTGTAAAATGTTACGAATGGTTACGTGATAGATACCAGGTAAAATATCCTGAATCAATTATAGATTTACGTTATACTATTCGTGATGAAAAATGTGATATTTTTTGCGAAGAAGAATTTATTGATAGAGGATGGGTATGGAATTCCAAAGATTTTAAAAAACGTACTATTTATGAATTAAGTAAAATTCCACTTTGTGTTACTGTCGAAAATAAATCAGTTTCAATACAAACTACAGAACCAATAAAATGTCTTCAAGAAACACAAACTGATGTTGTAATATACACAAAACCACTGCAAATTTCATCATTTGTTCAAACTAACGATACTATTGAGAATTCTCAAAAATCATTTCTAAATAAAGTTTATAATCAAGAAAGTAATAATATATTTGAATATTTTGATAATAGTGCTAATGAAATAGTTACCGATTTTTCAAACTGGTATGCAAAAGATTTAGAACCGGTTATCACAAAAATTAGCAAATTAAACTTGGGAAATGAAGGATATGCACCTAATCCGTTTTCTCCTATAAACTCAAAAAACCCTTTTTTATCATATAACACAACATCGACTAATTTAGAATGTAATAATATTGAAAACAATCTAGAAAAATATTATTCGGCATTAACTATTGAATTAAAAAGTAAATTAAACCAACCAAATTATGGTTTGCGCTCAAAAAAATACGACTAATTTGTTTTTATTAATAAATTATCTATATCACTAAATATAGATTTAAATAAGTCATTATTTTTATTCCATTCTAGGGAATCTTTTGCTAATTTTATTTTTTCTTCTTCTGTCGTTTCAATTGACCCAATACCTTTATCTGGATTTTTATCTGTCATAAATGATATCATTCCTTCCATCATTGACATAATATTCCATGTACTAGTATAAGTTTCTTGATGATAAGCTGAAAACGTGGTACATATTTTTGTATTTGTCTTAAAACGACCATTTGGAGTTAAAAATATAAAATTAGGTGGTTTTAATGGATATTCTTGATTTAATAAAATTTTACCAAAGTATACACCTCCATCAAAAGGTGTTTCTTGTAAATCATGAACTATAAAAAACCACGTCAATATATCATTTTCCATAGGGCGTAATATTAAATTGGGAAAACTAAAATTTTCTTTTTGATACATAGCAATTTCTTTATTTAATCTTTTTAAACATAATCTTGATACCATAATTATATATTATTATATAATTATTTTTAAGTTCATAAATTTCCGAATATTTACTTTTTATATTGTTTTGAATATTTTCTAGACTTGCTCTTACGTCCTTGTCCTTGTATTTGGACCTCTTTTTGTTCTTGTTCAGTTTCAACAATCGAACTTGTTTCTACTTGTACTTGTTGTAAAGATACTTCTTCTTGTTGAATTGTAGTTTCTACTTGGATAATTTCTACAGTTTCACCAATTACAATTTCTGGTGTCTCTACTTGTACTTGTTGTAAAGATACAAGTTCTTGTACTTGTGGTTCTTGTGGTTCTTGTGGTTCTTGTGGTTCTTGTGGTTCTTGTGGTTCTTGTGGTTCTTGTGGTTCTTGTGGTTCTTGTGGTTGTTCTTGTGGTTGTTCTTGTTGTTCTTGTTGTTCTTGTGGTTCTTGTTGTTGTGGTAAAGGAAATTGATGTTCTAGATTTTGCATGTTTATGGTGGTAGTATTATTAAATACATAAATTCTATACCACGTTTTAGAACTTTTGAAAAGTATAAAAGCCCAGATTATAAAATTAACATATGAAAAAATCATTGAAACAATTTCTCCATCGCAACTATAGTTATAAGGATTATATACCGACTTCAAATCATCATTTAGAAAATGTGAATATGTATGTTTAATATCATTGCATTGTCTAACGACTACTGAAATGTTTACTGCTGAAATAAACCAAAATAATGTATAAAGTCCACCTATTAATAAAACCGATACAATATGAATATATATTAAATTTCGTTGTTGAATTACATCAAATACAAATGAAAATGTATGGATAATATACGCAATAACTGAAACTAATAGTGATGTAACTGACACGAACCAATGAAAATCGTAAATTCCAACTAAAGTAAAAATATCATTAGAAGCTGCCCATATTCCGGCACCAACGATCGATGGAATAGCTGTTAAAGATGATGCTATAAAATAATTTGAAATCATTTATTGATTAATCTTTTTAATATTAAAAATGTTATTTTTAAATCAATTTTTCTAGAATTGATTGTTATCTATGTATATTTGGTTAAAACGTCGTAGTATATAGAAATTATCACTTAATTTATAAACGTTATATCGTTTTTGTGATTCCGATAAAACCCCATTATATATTAATAAATCTGTTATTATATCACTTGATAAAAACATGTAAGTAAAAATAAATGTATAAAACACAATTATCTTTTTAAACGTTGTATTATTTATATTATAACTTTGTAAAAGTCTGTATGTATACAAATATAATACATAACTCCAAATTGATACATTTATCCAAGACAACATTAAAAATGAAAATTCTCTAGAACATGAATTTTTATAATAATCCAAACTAACATGTTTGTTCAATGTTGAACATTGTAAAAATGATACAGGTATATGTATAGAACAAATAAACCATAAAATAGTATTTGTAAAAACAGTGGTCAATTTTAATAACGTAAAACGTGATGTATTCAATAACCATAAAGATAACACAACTGATAAAAACGATGTGGATGTATAAAAATCATTAACTTCTAATATTGTAAACAAGTCATACGTAGTATACCAATATTGCCAAATAGAAACTGCTAGAAAAGAAGAAGCTAAAGATAGTAATAAAGTTTGAACGGGTAACACATTCATGATTATTTATTAAAAGTTGTCAGTATTGTTTTTATTTTACTTTTTTTTTATTCAATATTATTAGTATAGATGTCACCAAGTATTTTCCAATTACAAGCCCTTGGTATTCAAGATGTATATTTAACAAAAGATCCTCAAATTAATATTTTCAAATATAATTATTACCGTTATGTTAATTTTGCAACTGATACCGTCAAACTTGACTTTAACTCTAGTCTTACATTTGGACAAAAATCCACGTGTGAAATTCCTAAACGTGGACATTTATTATCAAAATTATATCTTCACATTCGATTACCTAAAATTGTATTTTCTACAGGTGATTACGCATCTTGGAGTGATACCATAGGTTATGGTATATTTTCAGATGCTATTGAATTACAAATAGGCGGGGTTACAGTTGATAGACTTTATCCACAATTTATGGATGCTTGGGATGAACTTACCAATAATAATAAACAAATAGGCAAGAATTTTATGTTATTAAAATCAGATACATATGTGAGTAATATTCAAAATGCATCAAAAGATGTAGATTTAGTAATCCCATTAGATTTTTGGTTTACAAAACGTTATAATATGGCATTACCATTATTAAGTATGTTTAAACAAGATATCAAAATAAATTTCAAATTAAGAAATTTTTCTGATTGTATAAATTACGATGGTGATTTACCACCACATCATGATATAATAACTTCTAATATTTATGCTGAATATATATTTTTAGATGATATTATATTAAAAAAATTTCAAGAACAAAAACACCAATATGTAATAGAACAAGTTCAATATAATGGAGATGAAATCATAGCTAATTCTATTAACATATACAATTCTGATTTAAAATTTAGTCATCCTTGTAAAGAAATTGTATTTTTTGCAGTAGAAACTGATAACATTAATACAAATAATTATTTTTCATATAGTAATAAAGAGGATGATTCTCCTCTTATAGAAGAGGCATCTTTGTTATTAGATGGTAAATATAGATTTGATCATTTGCCAGAATTTTATTATAGGACAATTTTTCCAGATAGTGTACATTCTGTTATACCAATGAAATATGTATATAGTATGCCATTTTGTATTCGACCAGAAGATAATCAACCAACTGGATCACTTAATATGTCTAGGTTTAACGATATTACTCTTGCTTTAAAACTATGTCAAAATAATCCACAAATGAAATTATTTGTATTTGCAGTTTCATACAACATATTAACTATTGAAAATGGGTCTGTTGTTTTAGAATTTGTACTGTAAAGTAATCAAAGTTCGTGGGAATATTATAGTAAATAATACATATATACATTAATATATATACATTATACATACAATACATTAATATTATTGTTTTGAAAAATAATAATTTCCACCATCTAATTTTGTATGACTAGGATTAGTAAATTTAGCTGCTTGATTACCATGATAATAATAACCTTCATTAGCAACATACTTTATTTTAGTTGTACCTCTGGGTAATTGTTGTCCTGGTGTATCATTTCCAGATGTTGTCACATTCCAATTATTATTATCTATGGCTGTAATTTTTGCTGTTCCCATATTACCACCATACATCATTTGCCAATCTCCACTAATATCTATCAAATCAGCGTTTCCAGAAGAAACACATTGATTATCATCAATCCAAACTCCTTGAGCAGTACATTTTTTTATTAGTTTACCAGTATAAGATGGTCCTAGTGAACATTCTCTTTCAATTATTGTAACCCCTGGTTTACCAACACCCCAACCTACATTAGGACAGTCTGGGACTGGACAACCCCGTACATCCCAACTTCCATCTTCTTTACATATTGCTATTTGATTACCACCAGATGAACATGCTCTTGTAATATTTGTACCAGGTGTTACAGGTGTATTAATACTCCAAGTTCCATCTGCTGTACAAGTTTTAGGTGCAGGAGGTGCAGGCGATGTAGACAAATCATTTTTTACAGGAGTATCTTGTTTAGATTCTGTTGGTGTAGATTCTGTTGGTGTAGAATCTGAATAACTCATAAAATACATAGAACTTGAACAACATAATACTAGTACTAAGACTAAGGCTATTATAATAATGGTAGTTGTATCCATTTATAAATATATATTATATAATATACATATATTTAATTTCTATGTTTATATTTCCAAAATTGAAAAAATAAAATTGTATCAAACAATATAGTACCAGATGATCCAACTATCCAAGGTAAATTTTCCATTACAAATTTTAATTTTGTTTCATTTGAATCGAAGTCGAGTAAATTTATAAGAACTGATATCAAAAATAACTGGTTAGCAATTGCTATATTAAAGAATGTGATAACTGATAATCCAATAACGTGTTTTCTTCGATTGTTTAACAGAATTTGGGGTAATCTAGAAGTTAAAAAAATAAATGTTGAAAACCACGCAAGAAAATTTCCTACAATAACCCGTGGAAATAATTGTAATGGAAGTTGTGTTATTATTAATACAGAATTATATACTAGAAATGTATAAACTTCTGGCATTGTCATGACATCCTTTGTATAATACAAAAGATCATACTTGTATGAATTTTCGTTCAATAATTGAGGATATGCTTGTATTGCTGGTAATCTATAATATATTACTTGACATATAAAGATTAAATCAAAAATTATATGATAAATACCTACATATAATAAAATATGACTTGTATTTTTGTATATTACAGATATTGATGAAAATGTGTCACCTATATACCAAAGTAAAATTAAATAAAAACTAATTGCATCTGATGATTTATTTCGTTTGTTTTCTAATATTTGTGGAATAAAAACAAACAACCACGCTACATTCGATAACGTACTAATTACCCAAGATAATTGTTCTCCAAGCATACTTGGATTAAATAAGACGTAATTTTTAAATAAAATATTATTCAGAACAATTAAATTTTAATTGTTTTTGTTTTTACTGTTAATACTTGACCTGGCGTTTTTGTTAATTTTACATTTTTAAGTTCCGTATAAATAACAGAATATTTGTTTGGCAAATTGTTTTTATACTCCCTAAATAAACTAGCTATTTGATTAAAATATCTTTTGGGAATGTTTTCCCCACCATTTTGTAATATAAAATGTGGGCTGCTATCATTTTCTAAATGAAACCACGTATCATTTTGTTCACACGCCCGTAATATTTGGTCATTTTCTCTTTGTGATTGACCTATTAACAAATCATATGTTTTATCGTTTTCTTCTACATGAATAGAAATCCTTTTCATTCTAATTTCGTAAACATATATTTATAAAAAACTTCAATTTTTAATAATTATTTTATTGTAAATTATTAATAATGTCTCCAGTTAGAAAGATACGGTTGCTTAGAGACCAACTTCTATATGTTGGTGATATTGTAGTTTCTGTGAAAATGAATGACAAATATGAGTCATTAACAATTGATAGATCTAAAGCTACAAGTTCATCAGTATTTACATATTGTAAACAGATGGGGTGGTTTAGAAAATGTGAAACATTTGAAGCAACTAAAAATCCATCAGTTACAGGAACAAATGACGGATGGTGGACACTTGATTTAGGAGCATCTTATGAGAATATTTATGTAAACTGTTATACAAATGCTAGCAAAATAGAATTGTTAGCTGAAAATGATGGTGTTTTGGAAAGTTATACAATTTGTCCTAGTTGTCCACGTCTTTCAGTAGATTTAAATGCGCATCCTGTAACAAATAGTAATTCGTGGGGAGCTAGTTGGCGAGAATATTATAGTGAAGTAACTGATCCAATTATAACTATAAATTGTATACAAGATGCACATTGGTCAGGGCATGTACAAGCTTGTGTAAAAGGTACTAATTCTGATAGTTGCAGTGGGTTTACACCATTTGCTGCAATAAATAAACCTTATCGTAGTTTGGTACCACAGTTTAATAATAATCGTCAAGCGTATTACTATAAAATAATAGATGAAACTCCTTGTGGATATGATACTTTACCAGGAGGTTTACAAGTCGGTGATAAAAAACAAGATGGATGTGTTGTAACATATAATACTTGTATTGGTGATAATTGTTTTAAACGCCCAGATGGAACAAAATTTTATCAAGAAAAAATTATAGGGTGTGTGGATGGTAGATTATCAAACTGGACTCCTTGGAAATGCGATAATGGACAAGCAACAAGAAAAAGAGAATGTGTACAACCACTTAATGGTGGTAAACCTTGTCCAGATCAACCATTAGTAGAAACTACTACTTGTTCAGATGGTAAACCTGGTGAATGGGGTGCGTGGATATGTGATGGGAAAAATGCAAAAAGCACACGTACTTGCGAAGCTCCTGTTAATGGAGGTGCACCTTGTCCTGAATTAGAAAGAAATCATGAATGTTCACACGGACGTTTGACAGAGTGGGGATCATGGATATGCGATGGGAAACAAAGTAAAAAAACAAGATCATGTATTCAGCCTACATATGGTGGAAATCAATGTCCAAATGAACCATTAGAAGAATTACAAGAATGTTCTCATGGACGCTTAACAGAGTGGAGCAAATGGACAGATTGTGACGGGAAAAATAAAAATAGAAAAAGAGAATGTATCCCACCTAAATTTAACGGTAATCCATGTCCAAATGAATCTCTTGAAGAAACAGAAGTATGTTCAAATGGAAGCCTAACAGAATGGTCAGATTGGGAATGTAAGGGGGTTACATCTAAAAGATCTAGAACTTGTGAAGCTCCAACTAATGGAGGTAAACCTTGTCCAGATGGACCTCTTGAAGAATCAAAGGGCTGCGTTGATACAAATATTACAATAGTTTTAATATTGTTATTTTTGTGTTTATTAAGTAGTTCTATATTCGTTATAAAGCGATAATTGCAAAATAATTAGAATATCTAATATAATTATTTTGTATAACTTTTTCAACTACTTTTTACATTTTGTGCAAATTGTATTGTTTCCATTGTTTGGTCACAATATTTTGCTTCTTGTCTAACACAACAAATAGTAATAAATTTAGTTGGTTTCCAATCCTGAGTACTAGTTTTTTGTTTACTGCCCAAGTTATCTAAGAATTTAAGTATAGGAATCATTAAGGAATTATTGCTTCCATCTATACCATTTGATTCATCTTGTGGTTGTACAAAATAATTTTGTACTTTATAAACAACGTTATATCTTTTATCTACTTTTTGTTTAGGTGTCTCTATAGTTTTTCCATTTTTCAAATTAAAATAATAAACTAAATGATTAATAGTTTCGTTTATATAAAATCCCTCGTTTAAAATACCAAATACTTGTTCTGGAGTATATTTGTCTTTATATTCTGGTTTTAAATTTTTAGCAATATTTACAACACCTCCAACTGGTGGAGGTGCCATAACACTACCTATAGAAGTTGTTGTAGTATCTATAAAAGTATTAAAGATGTCAACTGGAGATTCTCTACCAGCTGTATCAACTATAGTTACAAAACCTCGTTTACCACCTTTAAATTCTATTTCAAATACAAAATATAAATGTGATCTACTTGAATTTGGATTGTTAGGTGTTTGTTTTATACGTTTTTTTTCTACACGATATTTATCAATGGTTTCAGTTAAACTATATAAATCTTGTACTCGCAATGATTTTGTATTAATAAAGCTAGGTATTTGCTTTTCAAATTGAATTGTTTCATCTATAGATAAATCATTTAGTTGTGGTATTTTACCAATTAAATTATGAATTCTTCCAGAGACTTGACGATTGTTAAAGTTTATTTTGTCATAGTATTGTTCAAATAAATGTTTTAATCGAATGTTTTCCACACCTTCTAAATTTGCTAATCCGTAATGTAATATACCAGGACCCCCATTTAAACCTAATAATGTAGCTGTTTTACCACTCCCACTTAAACCATATCCAAAAATAACAATCGAATATCCATCTTCAACCTGTTTAAATGTGGTATATAATCCTGGACTTGTTGATTCAGATGATTCTATAATATCATTTGTATTTATCTTTAAACTATCATCAGATATTGTACCTCGTTGACCAGTATATACATCTGCATTTATAAAATCTTCTTCAAAAATTCCATAGAATTCACCAAAAACAGAACGTTCTTTGTATTTTGTATTTGGAACAGATGAACAATCTACATATAAAGATTTTGTTCGTTTCTTTTCAATCGTCTGTAATTCTATAACATTTTCATTTTTTTGATTACTAAGCAATGGTCTTATTCTAATATATATCCTAACAGCTCCAGCTAAATCTTCATAAATATTTGTTAAACGCATATCTTGTTGTCTATATTCTATTTTATTAACTTCCCAGTAATCCAATAGATTAACAAGACCCTGACAATACGATTCAGGAACTCTTGATCTTGATGTTTTTGATTTCAAATATTCAAAATTTGGACTACTTATATAATCCGCCAAGTTTAAAAATTTAATATGATTTATAATTTCTGTTTTTACTTTTTCAAAATCTGATCGTATAGTCTGTTTCATTGTATCACTAAGCTGTTCAAATGCCCCTAAATTATTTGTTATAATATCATCTAATTTCTTTATGATTTCTTGTTTTCTATAAAAAATATTGTTTAGTGAAGCAAAATTTGTAACTATGGTATAACAATTATCATAATCTACTATTTTTTGTATAGGAGTATTTCTATTTCGTTCTAATAATCCCCTTACTTCTGCAAGTTCTTTTTGTAATTCCGGTATACGTTTATTTATATCCTTAAGTCTATCTATTTCAGATTGCATCTTCACAATTTGACTACCCCTTTCTGATATAGTTCTTTCTTTTTCCAATATAATACTTTCTTTTTCCGATACATTCCTTTGTAAATCAGATTTTTCAGATGTCATATCAGAAATACTTTTATCCTTTTGTTTAATAATATCATCCTTTAAAGACAATTGTGTTAATTGATCATTGATTGTCTTTTTAAGATAAGATTCTACGTCTAATATATTTTGTTTTAAGCGTTGAATTTCTTTATTAGAAACATTTGATTTATTTAACTCCGTATCTAAAACACTTTGTAAATTACCTTTTGCTAATTCAAAATCTTTTAATAATTTGCGTTTTTGTTCAGATACGTCAATCCTAGATTTTTCAACCCAAGATATCCACTTTTTAACATAATCACGTATCGCAGCTATAACTTGATCTTTTTCTTGTAATAACTTTTCCTTACATCTTGTTTTATACCCATCTAATAAATCTTTCTGTAAAGCAGATTGTTTTAATTCCTCCTTAGCTATTGATAATTCTGATTTTATTCGCTCAATTGCATTTGTTAATTCATTAGCTCGCTTTGTACTTTCACTTAAACGAACTTCGTAATCCATAATTATATCCTTGTTAGATTTCAAATTTTCTAATGAAGCCTGTTCACCTTTCAGCATATCATCTAAACGTTGTTGTAACTTGTGTCTTTCCTCTACATCTTGTAAATGAATCCTTTCTAAATCTTCTATTTTAAGATCTTTTGATGCTATAAATTCCTTTAAGGATTCCTTGTGTTTGTTAATACCGTCCAATATAGATTGATTTTGATCTACTATTTGTTTACGACATTCATTTACTTGTTGTAAAGCATCATTGTATTGTTTAGTAATAGATTCAATCTTGTCTTCATATTGTTTTTTAATTAAAACGATTTGATTTGATTGACCATCGTACAACGTTTTGTATTCTAAAATAGATGATTCTAAACCTATAGTTTTATCTTTCAATTCAGCAACTGAAGATTCTAACCCCCTATTCTTACCAGTTAATTCTGAAATTATAGAATTCAAATTTGAAATAGAAACATCTACATCTTGTTTTTTACCTGATAATTCAGAAATAGTAGTGTTTAATGTTGATATAGAAGATACCAGATCTTTATTTTTATTAGTTAATTCTAAGACAGATGATTCTAAGCCCCTGTTCTTACCAGTAAGATCTGATACTGATGTATTAAGATTAGAAACAGATGACTCTAAATCTTTGTTCCTTGATTCTAAACTGGTACTTTTACTAGTTAATTCAGAAACAGATGACTCTAAATCTTTGTTCCTTGATTCTAAACTGGTACTTTTACTAGTTAATTCAGAAACAGATGATTCTAAATCTTTGTTCCTCGATTCTAAACTGGTACTTTTACTAGTTAATTCAGAAACAGATGACTCTAAATCTTTATTCCTTGATTCTAAACTGGTACTTTTACTAGTTAATTCAGAAACAGATGATTCTAAATCTTTATTCCTCGATTCTAAACTGGTACTTTTACTAGTTAATTCAGAAACAGATGACTCTAAATCTTTATTCCTTGATTCTAAACTGGAACTTTTACTAGTTAATTCAGAAACAGATGATTCTAAATCTTTATTCCTCGATTCTAAACTGGTACTTTTACTAGTTAATTCAGAAATAGTATTATCAATATCCCTGGCTTTATCTGAAGATTGTGTATTTATAGTTGTCAGTAATGCCTTATTTTCGTCTGTTAATTCTGAAATACTTGATAATAATGATTTATTTTCATTAGTTAATTCTAAAACACTTGATTGTAATAATTTATTCTTGTCAGTTAATTCAGAAATAACTTTTTGTATATCTGGATGTTTATCCTGTAACTCTGTTAATCGTTTTTGTAATTCTTCTATAGCTTGTATATGTTCGGTTTTTGTAACAGTTTCTTCTTTATGTTCAAACATTTTTATCAAACGTGACTTATCTTCATTTGTAAACCCCTTTACAATAGGAATATGTTCGATAATAGTTTTTAATGTTTCAGAAGACAGGACACTTATATCAACTGGTTCTATTAATTTACAAAGTGATCCATTTGAATTAACAAATCCTATAACTAAATTATTATCTGAAATGATGAATGCTAGTGCTTTGGATTGTTGAAATTTGAATGGTGTAAAAACAACTTTTGGATATGTTTGTTTAATGTAATCTATAATAGATGTATAATCCATTCTTATTATAGAATACAAAGAAATTAATTGTATAAAAAAACTTTTATTTTTCAAGATATCCAACTACATTACCCTTTTCATCTGACATTATGTCTAATTTATTTAAAATGAAACCATCAGATAATAAATTTTTATCTTGTTCTTTTAAAATTTCTTCTTTTAACATTGTTTTACACACCTTGTGTTCAGGATCCCATACTAATCCGTAATGAGTACAAGGTAAACATCTATTTTCATTAGGATCTAATTGTTCTCCATCCAAACATTGTAAACCCTTTATAATTTCATCTGTTTCTTGTTTTGAAATAACAGGTGATAGTTCTAAAACTTTATCTAATACAGAAGAATCATCTTGTTTTATAACTGTTATACTTGGTAACGTATCTACTATACTTTTACTTATAACATTTTCAATTTGTTCTTCCTTTTCTTCAGTTGGTTCAGATACTGTTGATTCTTCTTTTTCTTCAATTGGTTCTGATACTATTGATTCTTCAGTCTTTATTTCTTCAGTTGGTTCAGATACTGTTGATTCTTCCTTTTCTTCAGTTGGTTCTGATACTGTTGATTCTTCAGTCTTTATTTCTTCAGTTGGTTCAGATACTGTTGATTCTTCAGTCTTTATTTCTTCAGTTGGTTCAGATACTGTTGATTCTTCCTTTTCTTCAGTTGGTTCTGATACTGTTGATTCTTCCTTTTCTTCAGTTGGTTCAGATACTGTTGATTCTTCCTTTTCTTCAGTTGGTTCAGATACTGTTGATTCTTCAGTCTTTATTTCTTCACTTGGTTCTGATACTGTTGATTCTTCCTTTTCTTCAGTTGGTTCAGATACTGTTGATTCTTCAGTCTTTATTTCTTCACTTGGTTCTGATACTGTTGATTCTTCCTTTTCTTCAGTTGGTTCAGATACTGTTGATTCTTCAGTCTTTATTTCTTCACTTGGTTCTGATACTGTTGATTCTTCCTTTTCTTCAGTTGGTTCAGATACTGTTGATTCTTCTTTTTCTGTTTCAGGTAAAGTTAGGGAATCTGGTATAGATGGTTCAGATGTTGCTGTTTCACCACGTTCACCCTGTGGTCCTTGAAATCCTGTTTCACCACGTTCACCCTGTGGCCCTTGTGGACCTGCTTCACCACGTTCACCCTGTGGCCCTTGTGGACCTGCTTCACCACGTTCTCCTTGTGGTCCTTGTGGACCTGTTTCACCACGTTCACCCTGTGGTCCTTGTGGTCCTTGAAGTCCTGTTTCACCACGTTCTCCCTTTTGAGATGCTTCACCACGTTCTCCTTGTGGTCCTGTTTCACCACGTTCACCTTGTGGACCTTGTGGACCTACTTCACCACGTTCACCCTTTTGAGATGTTTCACCACGTTGTCCCTGTGGTCCTTGTGGACCTGTTTCACCACGTTCTCCTTGTGGTCCTGTTTCACCACGTTCACCTTGTGGACCTTGTGGACCTTGTGGACCTACTTCACCACGTTCTCCTTGTGGTCCTGTTTCACCACGTTCACCTTGTGGACCTTGTGGACCTACTTCACCACGTTCACCTTGTGGACCTTGTGGACCTACTTCACCACGTTCACCCTGTGGCCCTTGTGGTCCTGTTTCACCGCGTTCTCCACGTTCACCACGTTCACCTTGTGGTCCAGGTGGTCCAGGGATTGGGTGTTCGTCTATAATTTTGATAGGTTCTGGAAATTTTTGAATAACATTATCTTTATTGATTATACCGACAATAGTATCGTATTCTTTGATAATACCTGATATGTTAGAAAACATAGTTATTGGTGGTAATTGTGTTGGTATCAATTCTTTATTAATAGTATTGATAATTTCTCGTTTTTCATCATCTGCTAATTTTGTTTTAATTGGTATGAAATCATTTTGGATTGGATTAAATAAAATGTTTATATTTTTTGATTCAGTTAATGGTTCACCTTTTATTATTTGTTTTTCTATAGTTTTTTGATCTTTTTCTGAAATCTTGTCTTGTTTTTCAAGAATATCAGCCAAAACATTGAAACTATCATGTACAACTGGTATAGGTCTTTTTGTATGTATTGGTTTATATAAACGATGTTTATTACCAAATTTATCAACGTATCCTATAACTCTTTTTTTATCCTTTATAAACGCTCTAACATTTCCGTGCTTGTATGTTTTAGGAATATCTATAAAATTAGATGAGGGGTGTACAATGTCAGGGTATAAACGTAATAATTTATTTAAACATTTATGCGCAGATCTTACATTATATAAACAAGGTTCTTTATCAATATTGAACCGACGTCTTTTTAAATCATCGTAAGTTTTTGCATTTGATTTAATTAATCTACCGCTTACAGGACTTATATAATATTTAGGAGTAGATTTAGTCATTATATAATAATTATATATAAAAATAATTTAATTATTAAACTTTTAATCATCAATTAAACAAACAACATTATTTTGTGGTTTGGTTATTTCCATTGGTGTATCTGAGTTGCCAATTTCTGTATCTACATTGATCATTTGTGTATCAGTATTATCAGTATCCTGATTGTCTTCAAACACAAATGAAGAAATGTCATCTTCTATTTCACAAGTCGTTTTATTGTACAACTCGAAAAATGCTTTGCTTTTTATAAGATGTATTGATTGTTTGTATTTTGTAAAATTTTCTTCACTAGCTTGTAAATGCATAATTGTGTTCCACGCATTTTTAATATCATCTTTTACATTTGCAAACCACGTTTTACTTCTTGCAACTCTTTGATTGTTATATTTTGAAATAAAATAATAAGTAGGAATCAATGTAGGATCTTGCTCTATTAATTTGTTTTTCCAATCTATATATTGGTCAGTTTCTACAATTTCGATTGGTGGATAAATAAACTTTGGATCAGGACCACTATTTGCAATTTGTAAAAGTATACCCTTTGCCTGTTTTCCAACTAATGGTTTTTCTATAAAGTCTTGTTCTGAATCAAATTCTTCAATTTCACATTCGAAAAAGTCGCAAAAATCGAGGTCTGTTACCTCAAGTTGTATCTGAGTCTGGACCCAGTAGTGTATTGGCACTTCATTTTCATTTATTTTACGACTTTTTGGACACTTTATTTCCAACATAATACCATCTGGTGTAATACCGTCTGGACTTGCAGCTAACCATTTCAAACGAGGATGTGGTAATAAACCGAATTCTATAACAGTCGTATTATTTAATTGACAATATACTCTATTTGCTACTTCTTCATATTTTTTCCCCCATAAAGTATAAATCGAGTCTTTAAAAACATTTTCTCCATAAAATGATGCACATTTTTTAATAATATAATCCTCACGTGTTTCATAATGGTTTAATGATTCAGTGTCTTTATACTTGAAAGATTTGATATCAAATGCTTTAACATATTCTTCACAAGTACGTTGCGACTTGAATAAACAACTAGCAGCTTCACTTGCTGTTACACGAGTATGTCTAGCAGCATACCATTCTGGTGTCCTTTGTTCAGGTTGTGGTTTCTTTTGAAGTGTTTTTACCTTATTTCTAAAACGTTTTAGACGACGCTCGTCGTCTACATTACCTTCCATAATAATGTACTGCTTTGTATTATATTCATTTTGTTTTTAAATACGTTTCGTTTAGAACAAGAGTATATAACCTACACAATGATTGAAGAAATAAGACAAGATAATAATTGTATCGTAAAAGCTTTTGAAAATAATCCGATTTCTATATTACAAACGCGTGGCAATATGTAAAGTACACAAAGACAATCAAAAAACAATATTGCAAGAATGGAGCTCGCAAAAAGAAGCATCTAGAAATTTTAGGTATTAAAACAAGTACTTTAAAATATCGTCTTGATAACAAGAGTATATTTAACGATGTTTATATATTGGTAAGAAAAGACTCTATTGTATAAGATTTATTTTAATAAAAATTGAATTTTATTTAAAGAGATTAAAGTTAAATTGCTTACAGGTTTTTAAAGCTAAAATGGTCATTTCGCATTTTAAACAGAAATTAATAGTTTTTTCTACTTGGTTTTTTATAAACATTACTTTGATTGTAAATAGTATATTATATGCTAATCATTGGTATATTTTTATTGTTCCATTGTCTTTGTCTACTTTATTCAATTGTATCTCTGTTATTCTTATCGTAATTTTCTCGATTAAAAATTTATTTATAAAACAAGATAAAGCAAAAAAGGACGACTATTCTAAACGTTCAATTGCTTTCTTAGTTCCTTGTTATAATGAAAACGAACATGAATTAACCAATACTATTAACAGTATTAAGAGTCAATCTGACCTTGAAATGAATAACAAAATGTTGTTTATTGTTTGTGATGGTCGTATTAAAGGTCCTGATTCTAATATGACAACTGACAATGTATTGAAAAACATTTTCAAAGATGAAATTACAAACACGATTTATTATGAAAATGCTTATACAACATGGACTGGTGAAAAAAATAGTTTAGAAATACTTTATGGTTGTAAAGATAATCTTCCTTTCATAGTTTTTATAAAGGACAATAATGTTGGCAAACGTGATAGTTTAGTATTAATTAGAAGTTTACTTTACAATTACAATAATAATATTTCAAATAATTCTTTATCTGCTGATTTTGAAAATTTTTTCAAGAATTATATTGATATTTCTGGTATTAACAATTTTGATTACATTGTTGGTACTGATGCCGATACAGTATTTGATAATGCTTGTACATCTAATTTGTTAAGTGAAATTGATTGGGATCAAAATACACACGGTGTCGTAGGGTTTGTGCACGTATCACCTGAAGTTAACAAATGGTCTTTATGGGGTATTTATCAATTCACTGAATATATTATTGCACAATGTTTACGAAGAGTTCAACAATCAATTGTTACTAACAAAGTTAGTTGTCTTTCTGGATGTGTACAAATCCTACGTGTTTCTAAAGAAACGTGTGGAGAGGATATTTTATCAGCATTTAATTCTTGTCCAAAACAAGAAGATAATGTTTGGAGACATATTTTGTCATTTGCTAGTGAGGATCGTAATCATGTTTGTTTAATGTTACATATGTATCCTCACGTTAAAACACGTCAATGTTTAAATGCTAAAGCTTATACTATTGTTCCTACTAATTTAAAAGTTTTTAGATCACAAAGACGTAGGTGGTCACTTGGAGCAACCAGTAATGATATTCTACTTACTTTTAAATCTGGTATTAATCTTTATGAAAGAATTGGTGCTATATTTAACGTGATTACTTATTCTTTGTCTCTTTTTATCTTTGTAGCAACAATTTTATTTTATTATTCGATCTTTGTACACCCTTCAATGCTGATGTTATATTTATCTAGTGTTATCTTTGTACCTATCATATATGAAATATGTATTATTTTATGGTTCCCATTTGAAAGTAAAGTAGATATCCTGAGATTTTTCTTAGGACTCTTTATTTATTTAATATTTGGTTCAGTCATTAATATTATGATAGGAATTTATAGTCTGCTCAATGTGGATTGCTTTAAATGGGGTAAAACAAGAATGCTTAATAATAATGAAGTTGAAGAATAAATTTTTAACTATTTTTTTGCAAAAGAAATGAATCTTTAATCGACGCTAGTGTACTTATTAATTTATCATAACAATAAAAATATATTGTTACGTTAAAAAATCTTAATTTAAAACTTTAATCTTATTAAAAGTTAAATGGGGGAGGTTGAAAAGGTTACATCAATTGACGAATTTTTAAATGAATACAAACAGTTAACAAGTGTTTATAATAGTGCTCAGGAGATTTTAGCAAAAGAACAAAAGACAGACAGTGAATTATATATGAAATGTATAAAGTTGGCAGGTAAATGTATTAGATATTTGGATGATATTAATCCATTTGTATCATATAGACATAAACCTGAAATTTGTACGACTTATTATATAAGTGCTGAATTATTAGTAAGAACAGTAGGATTACATATGAATAGAAATGGATTTGATGAAAAAGAGCGTAATACATTGTATATGGCAATTGCTCATTTGAGAAAAGTTTTGGGGTTAGAACCATTTAATAAACGTGCAATGGAAATGTTCAAGTTAGTTTTTTTATATTTGACTATTTTCAATCCAAATGCTGAAGAAAATTTAGTTTTGTTAAATCAAATTTTGGTTGTTGATCCATGTGATTATCAGTTACATTATAATTTTGGGTTTATGTATCATAGGGCAAATAAATTGGATAGTAGTGTTTATCATTATAAATTGGCAATTGGGTTAATTGATTTAGTTATGAGAAACGAAAAGGAAGAACCTCAATTGTTAGTTTTAAGACAATTTAAGATTAAATGTTTAAATGGTTTAGGTAGTGTTTACTTTACTATTCAAGACAGAGAAACTGCAATGTATTATTTTAAATTGGCTTATGAAATTGATCCTAATGATCCTGATGTAAATAATCAAATAGGTGTTGTTTATACTGAACTTCGATTTACAGACAAGGCAATTGAGCATTATATGCGTGGTATTGAAAATTACAAACGAGCTCATATTTCTGTAGATAAGGAAATGTTGATTGCTAGTATGTATATGAATATGGGGTTAGCAAAATGTTATGAATGTGATTTTATTGGTGCAATTGATGGGTATAACCAAGCATTAAAATTCAAACCTAGATTGTCATTGGCTTATCAAAATAAATTATTGGATAGTAATTATATTTCTCATTTAATTGAAGATCCAATGTATATTTCTAGAATTCACAAAGCAATTAATAAAATTTACCCACTTGTTGTTGATGATTACAAGGTATCTTGTCCTGATTATAAAGTTAAACAGGATATTGTAAAATGTAAATCAAAGGCTGAATTGATTAAGCGTGGGACAAAGATTCATATTGGGTTTGTATCAGGTGATTTTATTTGTCATCCAGTTAGTTATTTTTTGCATAGTATATTGAGTCATATTAATTACGATTTGTTTGATGTGACGTGTTATTCTGTAAAGGTTGTAAAGTTGGAAGATTTGTTTCCTAGATGTAAATGGGCTGTTGTTAAAAATATGTCAAATGAAGATTTTAAAAAGAAGATTCAACAAGATGGAGTGGATATTTTGTTTGATATGTCAGCACATACTGGTGACAATAGATTGGATACATTTGTATTAAAACCTGCACCTATCCAAATTAGTTATTGTGGTTATCCTAATTCTAGTGGTATAAAATCTATGGATTATAGAATTACAGATAAATATTGTGATAGCGATCGGAGTCAAAAATATTATCAAGAACGGTTAGTATTTATGGATAAATGTTTCTTGGCGTATACTCCTAGTATGGGTATTTCTAGTATTCCAGATATTGACAAGGAACAATTGTGTATTAAAAATGGATATATTACATTTGGATCATTTAATAGATTTAATAAAATTAATGAAATGGTTGTTGATGTATGGGAAAAAATTTTACAAAGGGCTCCTACTGCAAGATTTGCAATTAAAACAAAAGAATTTTTGACACCCAAATTAAAACAAAAGTTTTTGGATAGATTCAAAGATAAATCTGTATTGGATAGAGTTATTATTATGCCATATTCTGATACTTATACTGAGCATTTACCAGATTATAATAAGATGGATATTTCATTAGATACGTTTCCTTATTCTGGAACAACTACAAGTTGTGAAAGTTTAATGATGGGTGTACCTGTTCTTACACTATTTGATAAAGTAAGACACTATCATTCACAAAATGTTACAACTAGTTTGATGAAAAATTGCGGTTTAGATGAATTTGTAACAGATTCCCAAGAGGCGTATATTGAAAGAGCTGTTTGGTATGCTAACAATTATAAAACATTAAGTGGTTTAAGAACTAAAGTTAGAGATGCTTTTGTCAAAGGGCCAATTTGTGATTATTCAGGATTCACAAATGAATTTGAAGACAAATTAATTAGTTTATATAAAAATCACAAATGGTAAAAACTAAAAGTAAATGAATTAAATAAATAAATTAGAATATATATTTTATTTATTTATAGTAATATGTATAGTTTAATTACGTATTTGATTGGTTCTAGAACTAAAGATTCAGAACAACAGCCACCAACTCAACAGCTACCAACTCCACCAGAAAATCCATGTATAAATCCAACAAGACGGAATAATAAATGTAATAAAAAATCTACAGTTTATCTTGTAATTGAAAAAGAAACGCAAAATCCACTAGGTATATTTGATAGTCTTGAATTGGCAAAACAAAATGGACAAAAAATAACCCATTATAATTGTATAATTATTCCATTTAGAATAAATGATCCATGTAAATATTTATTTACTCCAACATTTGAAGATCTTTAATTAAATAACTTGTAATCTAGAAATTTACCAGAAGTGCTCGTTTTATATCCTGTTATAATTAGTTCTCCTGTATCAATTTTTTGATGACAACTTTTACACAGACTTACTAAATTAAAAGGATTGTTTTTATGAAAATGTTTACCATTAACAAACCCCCGATCATCGCAGTTTTTTTGTTCATTAATATGATGTGTATCTAACGGTACTTGTCCTCTTTTTGGTTTATGGTTACATACTTCACAATGATCTACAATTTTTTTTTTGTTATATCTACTTCTACCCGTATCTATAACATTTGTATTATTTGAAGTTATTTCATTTCTAATATTAAAAGCAATATCTATAAATTCACTGTTTTGAATTATTGATTTACACACTTCTAAACCATACAGATCACTGCCTGATCCTGTTTGTAAAGTTCTTTGAAAAATAATAGTACCATCATCCATTGTAGTAACACTAATATGAGACGTATTTATATATTTTGTATCAAGTTGTTTTATACCAGAAAGTTTATGTAAATGTGTCGTAAAAAAGAATTTTGTACTTGTTTTTACAAGATGTAATAGTGTTGTTGCCACTATTGCACAACTACTATTAACTTCTGTACCTCTACATAATTCGTCAGATAATACAAGTGTATTTGGACCACTACAAGCCAATATACGTTGTAAACCACACATTTCACTAGTAAAACTACTTTTGTTTGCAAAAAGATTATCAGTTAAATCAACCTGAGAAATGACAGTCTTGAATGGTGTATAACTAAAAGTGTTACACGGTACATATAAACCAGATTGTGCTAAAACAATACAAATACCCACAGATCTTAACAAACTAGATTTACCACTGCTATTAAGACCATATACTAACATTCCGCCATTATCTTCTGTCAATGATATATCATTTGGTATATATTCAGTGTCATTGTTTATCAATTCTAAAATAGGATGTCTTAAACCTTTTGCTATAAAACAACTTTCTGATGATTTTATTATATGTGGTTGACAGTAATTATTTTTACGAAAACATTTTACATTACTCACTGATACATCTAATATTTCTATAAAATGTGATAACTTTTGGAATAACACATTGTACTTTTTATAATATTCTTGTAATCGTTTTATATAATGTAATTTTACACGTTTTAAAAGTAAATCTCTTGTTGCAATTAATTTATTCGACAATTTATTAGATTGGTCAGTTGAAAATTTACACATATTACTTGTTTGACGCATTTCAAATTGTGTATCTTTACATTCTTTTAATAATTTCTGATATCTGATTTTTGTACATGTAAAAAAATACCCATCATTATCAGTAAAACCTAATTTTACAGTTTGTGTAGAGGTTTTATTATTAGGCTTTTCACTTAAAATTATATTGTCATATTTTTCTCTTATTGTTTCTATATTACTCTCTAAATCTATTATATCTGATTTTATTTTGTCTATTTCTGATACAACACCATTATTAAAAAAACTAACAAAATCCTCTTTGGATGTATTTAATCCTATACGCCTCATATCATCTAAACAAAATGTCGTAGTGTAATCCTGTATATATTCAAAAAAACTTTTTAGATCATCTTGTTGTAATAATAATTTTGATAAAATATCCTTTGATTTTACAAAATCAAATAATTGACTAATATTAATATAACTTTTATGTAATTTTTCAAATTCATATGGATGCAATGAATCTAAACCCATTTTTCTATGTAATCTACTAAAATCAATTGTTTGTAATAAAGTTTTATCTAAAATATTAAAATCATCATTATTTAATTTATCTATACTATTACTCAAATCATATCTAAACTCAATTTCTTGATTTTTTAACAAAGGTTTAGCTAACAAATTTTTTAAATGACGTTTACCAATAGCAGTATTTGTATAATTAACAACGTCAAAAACACTTGTTATTTTATTCGTTGTTATACTCCGATTTGGTAGTATATTTAACTGATCAATAGTATTTAATTCCAATGACATATTATCACCACCCGTAATAATATTTGGAAGAGTAAGATTATTTATATATTTCAAATCGTGTTTACCCATAAAATCTAATAAAAACATAAAATTTAATGACGATATATGTTTATCGTGTAAATTCAAATATTCTAAAGGATCTATTAAGCCAAAGTCAATGTGTTTATAAATTCGTCTAAAATATTCATTTTGGTATTCGTGTTTGTTGTAATTTTTATATTTTGTTGACTGCTGTTCTACGTATTCTATTTTAAATGTGTAATTTTTAAAAACAGATTGTTCATCGAAATACTTTGAAATAGTGTATTTGTATTTATCGTAATAAGATATGTTTTCAGAATCGACTATGAAATATATCCTAATCTCCCGAGAGTTATATCTTGATAAAATTTTACCCATATCATCTAGACAATTTCCAAATTCTAAAGTTTTAAATTCTGTAATGTTTTCAGTGATATCTATTGTATTAGTAGTATTATTAATACTGCAAACTGAATAAATTAAAACATTGTTTACTTTAGTTTTTGATTTTGGTAAAACAATTTCCAATGTAATACCTAATAAGTTTGTATCAGTGTCATTAAATGTTTCAAAATCACAACCTTTTAAACAAGGTGAATGGACTGCAACAACACCACGTTTTACTAATTTCCCCCGTTTTTCATTACTTGTTTCTAATTGATCAACAATGACCACCGTATAATTATTTTCTAATAATGGTGTTAAATATTTTGCTAAATAAGGTATGCCAAAACCACAAAAATCAGGAAATGCTCTTGTACTACCAGATTCGGCTCTTTTAGATTTGTTTTTATTTGAAAAGTCACATCGAATTATTTCTGCTATAATATCTGCATTACCAATTGTCTCACTATTATTTTCTATTTTGTATACTTCATAAAAACTCCCACAAGCATAAAAAACACAAGTTTTTTCACCATATTCTTCTATACTACTTTTATAAATTTCAAAATATTCATCAATCATATCATGTGGCATAATATCCCAGTTATCTAGTTAATTTAAGTTACTTTTAAATTAAATAGTTATTTTGTTACAGACGGTGTTATTATATTACTAACTGTACTTGTATTGTTTGGTGGAGAATGAATGGCAACAATTTCCATGTTTGAATGATTAGAGTCTTGTATTATTTTTTCAACTACTATAACAGTATATAATTTTTCAACAAGTGTTGGAATTTGTATATAAAATTCAGTTCTGTTAACAGTTGTATTAATAGTATTATCTAAATATCTTAATTGAAAAACATCTTTTGATATTTCAAAAAGAATACAAGTGCGATTACCATAAATATCTAAAAGAGGTTTATCAAAAATTTCATCATTATTATTGTTTTCATTTTCAATATTGTCATTATGTACTTTACTATTAATACTATTATTAGATTGTTTTATAAGTTTATCTTTTTGTCCTTTTTTAGTCTGGCTATATTTTAGTGCCAAACGTATATCAATAGATATATTATTTTTTAAACTATATTGTATAGTTTCCATAAATAGTGATAGTAAAATTATATATCAGTTTAAACAAATACATTTACTATTAATTTTAATAAATCCTATTTTTTTTTTATTTGTGTATAATATAAATAATTATGGAATACATTCGTCAATCCACGCAATTTCTTGAAAATCAAATAGCTTATCCATTGTCAAACCCATATATAATGGCAGTTTTAAAAATAACTCTTGCTTTATATGGAGCTCAAATTGCACCTAAGGCACCAAAATATCTAGAGGATTTGTTTAAAAATACATTTGTAAAAATTGCACTAATCTTTTTAATCATTTACCTTGGTGAAAGAGATCTTCAATTAGCTATCTTATTAGCAGTCATTTATGTCATCGGTATGAATGTTATCTCTGGTAGAGGTATTTTCGAATCGTTTTCAAACTACTCGTCAGAATATAAAGGATCTGGTTCTAAAATGCTAGAACCAAAAACTATGTTATATCCTGGATGCAGTGATGTTACAATGGATGATTTAGTTAAAATGTTCGAAGGAGACAGATCAAAAATGCAAAATTCTGTTCAGTACGTCTTCCAAGAACTTATGTTACGAACAAAAACTAAGGACTCTAAAGAATTATTGATGAAATTAGCTTATGCAGCTGGATTACCATATAATCTATCATTTGACAAACCAGAAACCGCACCTTATATTGCTACATTATTGGTTAATTATGGGTTCGAAGTTAATGACAAATGTCATCCACCTAAATAAATATAAACATAACTAATATCTTATTTAAAAAAAAATGAAAATGTATAATAATATTTTCATTTCAAGTATACTTACTAATATGTATGTTGGATTTTGGAAATCTGGTCAGTTTTATAATAGAGGTGAAATTGTATATGTTTATGAATTAAAGGAATATTTTATATGTATTTTAGAACATGTATCTGATGATGTAACTTTACCATCAAAAGATGATCTGTACTGGGTATATGTATCTTCAGCATTTTTATCACAAATTGGAAATGTTAATTATTCTGGTATGGTGAGTAGTAAGCGTAAACCAACCAGACAAAAATTAAAGATAAAAACATCTGATATAAAAAATAATGCACAATCTGATGATGAACCAAATGCACCAACTACATCAAATCTTAAAATGAGTGATTTTGATTTAGATGATAATTTACAAAATAGGGGAACTTCTACAAATAAAATAGAAAATACAGAAAGTAAACATAACAAAAAGATAAATAAATCATATTCTGATCAGGAAGATTATATTGAAAATGTAAAAAGAAATGATTTAAAAAGAAAACTACGAATTATAGAACAAGATTTAGATGATCATAAAAAGAAAAAATGTAAACAAGAAGATGAAATAACTAATTTAAGAGATAAACTACTCTTGATGAATATTGATTTAGAAATGAAATCATTTATAATGGATAAGTATGACTCTACTAGAAAATTATCAGGAAGTGATTATGCAAAAGGTATGAATTGGTTAAAAACTGTAAGCAATATTCCATATGGAAAATATAAAAATATGCCAGTTACAAAAAATGATTCTATTGAAAAGATTAAAACATTTTTTACAAATGTAAAACAAAAGTTAGATAAAAACATTTATGGTTTAGAAGATGTTAAACAAGAAATTTTAGAATTTGTTGCTAAAAAAATAACAAATCCAGATAGTAAAGGACATGTATTAGCATTGTATGGCAGTGCAGGTCTTGGCAAAACAAAAATTATAAGATCTTTAGCAGATGCTTTAGAATTACCATTTTACCAAATGAATTTTGGAGGTCTTAACGATGTTGCAATTTTAACAGGGCATAGTGAAACATATGTTGGATCAAAACCAGGAAAAGTTGTAGAAATTTTGACAACTTCTGATTATATGAATCCTATTATATATATGGATGAGATTGATAAGATAGGAGAAAATAAAGCAACTGAAATTTTCGGTGTATTAACTCATCTGTTAGATGAAGAACAAAATAGTGCATTCCAAGATAACTATTTGTCAAATGTGAATATAGATTTATCAAAGGTGTTTTTTATATTGTCCTTCAATGACATAACTAAAGTTGATGAAATTGTGTCAGATAGATTAAAAGTTATATATATTAATCCACCTACATTGGAAGAAAAAGTAATTATATGTCAAGATAAAATGATACCTGAAATATTATTAAATGTTAGTATTCGGGATTATAGTGCAGTAATATTGGATAAGGAAATTATAGAATATATAATTTCATCAAAAACTCAAAAGGAAAATGGTGTAAGACAATTAAGAAAAAATATAGAAAAAATTATTAATAGATTAAATTATGATATTTTAGTAGAAAACTTAGACAAATTATTTATAGAAACTAATAATGAAAATGAAAAAACAATTGTTATAACAAGATCATATATAAATGATGTTCTAAAACATAAAGAAGATGCTAGTTATCTAAGTATGTATGTATAATATTCTTAGTTGTTATTTGTAGTATCAATAACAAATTATTTTCTTACAGCCAACATGTAAACTGCTATAAAAATACATAAAACTCCAATATACGTATAACGTTGATCCCTTTCTAAAATCATAGGTACATAAATTCTCCAAGGCATATCAGCTGGTTTTAAAAAAAGATCATTGAAAAATCCTATGAAACTACTTGATATATTAGTATTAATATCACGTAATGATAAATTAAATATACTTGATGTTTTATTTTTATTATATTGTTCTTCTATAATAAGATTTGCTGCTTTATCTATTTGTTCTAATTCCATTGTTCGTTGTTCATTTGGTATAAATGGATTTGTCGTTATATTACTACGTTCTTGTTGTAAAATTGGTATGGCATTTGATATGTTAGCAATCTGGTTAACTGACATGTTAATTAATATATATTAATAATAAAAATTTATTAATATAAATGTTATTAAAAGTTTATTGTTTATTTAATCATCAATATTTTGCATTGATACTTGGTCATCTTCTTCACCGTTTTCAATTTTTACTGAATGTAATTCCTGATAAGAATTCTGATATGATGTTGATGCTAAATTAGATGATATGTTGTCGTAAATACCTTGTCCTTGTAAAATATTATGGTTATGAATAGGTGATCCATTTTGTGTATAATATTGAGGAGTAATTGTACCATTATTTTGTAAAAATGATTGAAAATATGATAATTTATGAGAAACATCTTTTATAGTAGTATTTATTTTTAAGATAAGAATATCTATTTGTGAAACTGTATTTGGATCATTTTGATATGTAAACTTGAGGTTATCAATACCCTGTCTAGCATTTTCCAGTTCATTTAAAATTAAATTAACGTTTTCACAATTTTTAATATATTCGTCAGATTGAAAAAAATTCTTGTTCATGTATTTAGAATTAAGTATGTGATGTAAAATATCAATTGATTCAGATATTACACTGTTTATTTCAAAAACAGCTTGACGTCTTGAATCACTTGTCATAAATCTTTTTATTGATTGGTAAAAAACATCATTTTCTAATGAAATTATACCATCATAACTTCTTGCAATTCTTCCATTTTTTTGAATTTTACTAATAATTTTAAGATTGATCAAAAGTTTATCTGGAATCATTCTTATTAATATACTATTAGAAATTACTTTTTAAAAAATAATTAAACATAAAAATAGAAAAGTCTTTTATTTTGTGTATACTAAGTGTATCAAATATTTTGTGTACATTATAACATGAATTTAAAAGTAAAGTTTAATAAAAAGATTAAATGCAAAGACCAACTTGGGATGAATATTTTATAAAAATTGCAGATTTGACAAGTCAAAGAAGTAATTGTATAAAACGTAAAGTTGGATGTATTTTAGTAAAAGACAACCGTATTCTGTCTTTAGGTTATAATGGTACACCAGTTGATTCCTTAAATTGTTATCAAGGAGGGTGTAAAAGATGCTGTGATCAATATTATCAGCGACAATCTAATTCAGCAGGAGAATCATTAGATCTGTGTATGTGTTTACATGCTGAGGAAAATGCTATACTATTCAATAAACGTGAAGATTTAAGAGGATCTACTATGTATGTTACTTTAATTCCTTGTATAAGTTGTGTTAAAAAAATTTTACAATGTAAAATTAGTCGTGTAGTTTATGTTAATAATTATAACAAAACATTAGATGAACAAAGTAAAAGTATACTAACTAATAATAATGTTGTATTGGAAAAATTTGTGTTGGATTAAATATTTTTTTAGTTTAAAAAATTGAAAAAATATACTGGTTATTATTTAGATAATAGAGTATGACTGAAATAAATCAAAAAGTTCAAGATCCTATATTTATAAAACAACATCTTGTGAATCAAATTGATAATATTAAAAGTGATATTCAAAGTTTAATAGATAAAAAACGTGAGTTAACTGATAAAACAGAAATAGCACAATGCGTAGAACAAAAACAAAAAAAAATGACTACATTAAAATCTCTTAATGATAAATTAAAAGAAATAAATAACAAAGAACGTATTGAAAATCAAAAACGTTATGAACTCCAGTCTGTTACAAGAGCTATTGATAATATAGAATTTGGAGGAGCAAAAAAACGAAATAATAGTTTAGCAATGGATAAAGCAAAACAAGCAAAAGCTGAGCGTGAATTAACTAGAATAAAATTTATGGAATATGAAAGAATAGAACAAGAATATATGAAATATGATTCTAAAAGTGTTCCAGGATTTTTGTTTTTACATAAAAGTGTATTAAAATCGTATGGACTATGTCCGTATATAGATATAGATTTAGAAAATCCTTTAGATAGTATTGATGTAGAAAAAAATAGATTGGAATGGTTATCAAGTATGGATGATAAAGGATTGGTTTATTTTTCTTTATGTAATGATTTACTTATGAAAAATGTAATTAAAGAGTTATTATTACAAAAACAAAATTTAGAACAAGATATTTTAAATTTCATATCAAGTGTACTAACTCCATCTCAATTTGAATATTATAATAATTCAGATATGTTTATACAAGAATATAATTTATGCAATGTCAAAACAAAACGGTTAAAAGAACGTTTCAAGACAATGATTAATTGGTTATCTATTTTGTATTCAGAAACAGATATAGAATTTCATAAATATTTATCAAATCGTTATGATTTACAAATTGTTGTAAATTTAATAGATTCTAAAGAATCTGGTAAAGTATTAACAAATGTAGAAAAATTACAAAGATCAATGTCGTGTGAACGGTTTACAAATTTTTTAGAAAAATACAATACAATTAAAGAATCTATTGATACAAAACAGAAATTCTGTAATAATACTTTGAGAAATTTAAAACTTGACTTTTACTGCTATTTAACTGATAAACAAAATTTTTTAAGTAAACAAGAAATTCCAAGCATTAAAAAATTAAAAATATCTCAAGAAGGAAAATATTATAAAAAATGGTCATTGTTAAACGATGATGAAAAATTTGAACGTTTTAAGTCGTTTTCTATATATTATATTGATAAAAATTTAATAGATGTGAAACTATTAGACAAGGATTTACGAGAAACAAAGATAGATGAATTGGAAAAGTTGTTAATTGAATCATTTCAATCAAAAAAGTTATTTTATAAAAATATTACATGGAATGTAAAACGTGGTATTATAGAAACTATAAAAATATTAAGATATAATGATGATAATACGTTTTCTTTATCAAGGCCAGAACCTGTAAAAATAAATGAAACAACTAGTACATCTAATACTACTGATAAAACTAATTCCACAATAGACATGAATTCAATTAAGAAAAAAGTATCATCAAGAACAATTATAACAAAAGAATCTGAGAAAATTATAAACGAGGATTTGCTATATTTTATTTTAAAAAGGGTTCAAAATGGTACACTTGAATCTGCAAAAGAAGACAAGGAAAAGTTTGCTGAAAGAATTAAGACTAGATTAAAAGTTAAAAAGATAACCGTCAATGATAAAATGAAGATTTTTGAAAAATATGATGAGATTTTTAATGTTGTTATAAACAACAAATAAAACATCATTCAGTTTAGTGAAACATCATTCTGTTTAGTGAAACATCATTCTGTTTAGTGTAAACATCATTCAGTTTAGTGAAACATCATTCTGTTTAGTGTAAACATCATTCTGTTTAGTGTAAACATCATTCAGTTTAGTGTAAACAACAAATGAAACATTTAGTTTAAAATTAGAAAATAAAACCCATAATAATTATAACTATTTATTATGGGTGCAATTTGGTTAATATTTTACAATATGAAAAATCCTCCTATAAATATTGATTTTTCCAAGTCATTTATGAAAATGAAATCAAGGGGAGAGGATGATACGCAAATAGGTATAGAAACGACACCTATTTTAACAAGTATAAACAAGGCTCAACTATCGAATTATCTTAGTAAAAGAGAAATTGCAGAATATAGGCCAATTGTCTTTCAATATGGTTATCATAGAATGAGTATAAATGATGCATCGTTAGATGGTTCTCAGCCATTTGAAGATCCTATATCTCATAAGTTGATAAAATATTCTGATTTAAGAACTAGGCCTAAAAGACGTTTGTTATGCAATGGTGAAATATATAATTATAATAGCTTGGTATCTGATAATAAATTTACAGATAAGAATTTACAATCTACAAGTGATGTAGAAGTAATTTTACCATTGTATATAAAAAATGTTGAAGAATGTAGTAATCCGGAAACTGCATTGCGTAAATGTTGTACACAATTAAATGGTGATTATAGTTTTGTGATAATGGAAAATACATCTAGTTTTATGTTAAAGGATATTAATATTTTTGTTGCAAGAGATTGTTTTGGTACAAAACCAATGTATATGGTAAAATATGTTCCAAGTAAGCCAGAAAGTAATAAAAATGATATGTTTTATATGTTTGTTAGTGAAATAAAGGGTATTCCTTTACATATATTAAATGATTCAGAGTATATTATATCGGAAGTGCCACCTGGTACATTTTGGTCATATCAGAATTCTATTATTAATAAATCAACTGAAGATTTTGTAAGTTTTTATGATTTTAAAATGTACAAAACATTAGCTAATTGCACTATAGACAAAGCAGATCCGGAAACAATATCAAAATTGTATACTAATATAAATACTATGATAAAACAGAGTATTATAGATAGGTATGAATTATCGTGTCAAAATGTAGGTTTGTTATTATCTGGTGGATTTGATAGTTGTATAATGTTAAGTGTATTAATTGACTATCTTGTAAACAAGTATGATTATAATAAGCCATTAGAAGTATTTACTATAGGTGATCCTGATAATTCAGATGTAATTAATGCAGTTTATCATGTAGAGTATTTAGAAAATCATTATGGTATAGATATTCATCATCACATTGTGCAAATAAATGATATGAATTTAATACAATCAATGATAACAGATGTTGTTTTGAGATTGGAAACATATGATAGTGTCACTGTTCAAAAGGCAATACCTATGTCATTTTTATTAAACTATATTAAACAATATACAGACGTAAAGGTATTATTAACAGGTGAGGGGTTAGATGAATTATGTGGTTATTATGAATTATTTGGATTGTCAGATAGCGATTTTCAAGAAAAAAGTGTTCGTTTATTGGAAAACTTGAATAAATATGATTTGTTAAGATCTGATAAATTAGCTGGTTCTTATGGATTAGAAATGAGACATCCCTTTTTAGATTTACGATTTGTTGAATATATATTGTCAGTACATCCAATGTTAAAAAGACCTCAAATGTCTGGATATTCTGAAAATCCAGTAGAAAAATTTATTATTAGAATGGCTTTTGACACGGATAATACTATACATATGGATAAAAGAATATTATGGGGTCATAGACAAGATGTTAGATATAGTTTTAATAATATACAACAACATTTGCAACTATATTTTGACAGGATGTATACTGATTTAGATTTATCTGGATATATAGATACGTTACATATGAGTCCAGAGTTTTCAAATTTGACCCCTGATACAAAAGAAGAAATGCATTATAAAAAAATATTTGATACATATTATCCATGTACCTCGAATGTGTTACAGTTATACTGGAATTTATTATGGAATGATGATAATTAATCAAAAACTTGAATTACTGTTGCAATTTTTGTAAACTTTTTTTACAGGATAATAATAAGTGATAATATATGGATTTAATTGTTATAGCATCAGTTTTTCTAATCGTAATCTTATTTGCTATTATGTTGTATTATATAACTGAAACATCATCTTGCAAACGACGTTATGTTGATTTAGAAAAAAAATATGAAGAGGATACAACTCCTATAAAGTTACAAATTTCAGATTTGAAAACAAAGGTTTTTGATTTGGAAACTGAAAAGAAAAATTTACAAGTTTCTTTAACTAGACAAGAAGAACGTGGTAAATTATTAGGTAAAAATATTTTTGGTAAATTTTCAAATGGTGAATTGACTAATTCTGAAGGAAAATGTGTTTCTGTAGCAGATTCTACAAAAGGAGATTTGACATTTTTACAGGTGAAAAATACAATAAAATGCAATCCTATGTTTTCATATGAACCAAATTATAAACAAATAAGTGTAAAAGTTGGGACATCTACTAAATGTATCGATGCTTTTAATGAAAACGAAGTTGTATTAAATGATTGTATAAAGAATTCGCAAAAGCAAAAATTTGATTACTATCCATTGTTTAATGGTAAATTGAAATCTCAGTTGTATTCTAAATGTTTAGCTTATGACAAAGAAAGTAATATACTACAACTAAAACGATGCGACGTTGACGAAAGTATTTTTGTCAAAGATTCTGATAAATATTTATATTTAGAAAATTCATAAACGTTTAAAAACTTGTGTTTTTATATTTGTTAATATATAAATGGATAAATTAACAGACATACTTACTACATTTTTTGTAAATTCTAAAATTGAAAAAACCCCTAATAAAAAAAAGGAAACTTCTACAAAAAGTAGTAGCACCTCACGTACAAGTTCCGATACCACTTCACATTCAACTTCACATTCAACTTCACATTCAAGTTCACATTCTACTTCACATTCTTCCAGTTCAAAAGAATCTAATAGTACTGTAAAAAAAATCTCAGAACAAACACCGCAAGAAACACAACAAGAAACACAACAAGAAACGCCAGAATCTGATGACGTATATAGTGATTTAAGTTCATTAAAGGATATTAAACAAAAAGAGAATGTTGAAGAAAATATTGAAGAAAATGTTGAAGAAAATATTGAAGAAAATGTTGAAGAGAATGTTGAAGAGAATATTGAAGACAAACAAGAAAATGATATTATTGGATTAAAAAAATATATATTAAAACCAAGTGAATTTTATAAAAAGAATATTAGCATTTTAACAGATGACATAGATACTGGTATAGAGATATTAAGTGATTTTTTATATAAAATTAGTATGGTGAGAGATGTTAATAAAATTTACGATAGTACTATTCATATTGTATCAGAAAAGGATAATAAAAAATTATACAAGAAAATGTTATTAGAAAATCCGTATTTGTATTTTACAGAATTTGACGTAAAAAATAATATATCTAAAAAACGTATTTTGGAAATGGACACATCATTACGAACTATATATATTTTTGATAATAATATGTTTACACAGTATCAAGATATAATATCTTTACTTTTAGATAAAAATGTTCACGTTTTTGTTTTAATTAACAACGAAGACAAAAATGGTTATGATACTTATTCAATGCTAGGTAAAAATAAACTATTAGTATATAAGCCTAATAAATTAAAGATGATACAAAAAAGATTTTACAAGTACTATATTAAACCATTATATAGAGATAAACAAGAATCAGCTTTTTCAGATTTTGATAGTTATTATATAACTGTAAACAATGAGAATTTAGATTTAAAATACATTATAATTCGAGATGACGAATTAAGATACAATTGACGTAATTAATCATATAATTAATTAATAATCATATAATTATTTAAATTATTTTACATATCTGCCCATGATAAACCTTGAGTTGATAACTTTAGATCTTCAAAATTTGGTAAAGGATTGGAGTTGGGATTACTCGATGTTTTTTTATTAAAAACTACTTTTAGGATACCATTTTCTAGATTTAAATTATTATCAAAAGGTTCTATAGTTCCAGGTAATTTGATTCTTCTAGTAAAGTCGTTAAATTTTGATTCTTTGTAAATTACACGATCAGTTTCTAACAAATCATCTGGTACTTTACTACCAGAAATTAAAACAATCTGTTCTTCTTTAATTTTTATAGAAATAGATGACTTATCGATTCCAGGTAATTCAATTCTAACTAAATAAAAAGAATCTCTTTCAACTAAATCAACTTTAGGACTATGAATTCTTCTTTGCAAATTTCTGATTTCTTGTTCTTGACGGGAAATATTATTGGAATTTTTAGAACGCTTGTATTGTACTTTTTTGAATCCGTCATTTTCTTGATGTGACATTGCAATTAGTAATATTATTTAATTATATATACTTTTAAATCAATTTTTTATAAAAATTTATGAAATTTATAAAAAAATATTTAACAAAATCTCCATCTGTTTCCACAATTGTGACAATAACAAAACTTTGTAGTAGGTTCATCTGCACTTCTAGTTTGACGTTCACTGTATTCTGTTTTATAACTTTTGCATTTTCCACATTTAAATAGACCATCAGGTTGCTCCATTTTTCTAGGTACATCTCTATAAGGATTAGGACAATACATTTCCATCAAAGCTTTATGTTTTTCTGGAAACAATTTATCAGATGAAAAAGAACATAATTCAAACTCGTTAAAATTCTTTTGCAGTAATCTTTCTAATAATCCAGTATTTTGAATATTACCATTTGGATTTAAATTATCGTATATAATTACTGATTTATTTAGATAAATATTTTTGAATACGGCATTCCAAGTTTCGTTAGTTGTTTTTTTACGATATAATAACAATGCACTATTAAATATACCACGTTCTATATTCAAAGCCATTTTTTGAATTTCTTCATCTGAGTAATGATAATCCTTTTTATCAATGTGTAGTAATAGTAAATTTAAAAATTTCTCAAAAACTTTTTTTCGTTGTGGATGATGAGGTATAACTTTTTCTAATGACATATAGTTTAATAATATTTAATATAAAAATTCAACTTTTTTATTTCTATGTTATATAATATACATGTCAGGATTAGCTTCGCCAACATTCACAATATCTGATATACCAAGTATTCCCACATCAGAAGAATTAAAAAAATACGTTAATGAAAATATAGAAGAACTTTCATTTGATGATATTTCTTCTGACAAATCTTACGCTTCTTCGCATTCTTCGTATTTTAAAAAATCACCCTCTCCAAAGCGTAAATCACCCTCTCCAAAACGCAAGTCTGTTAAAAGAAAATCTAAAAAGACAAAAAGCAAGCGCAAGTCTGTTAAAAGAAAATCTAAGAAAACAAAAAGCAAGCGCAAGTCTGTTAAAAGAAAATCTAAAAAGACAAAAAGCAAGCGCAAGTCTAAAAAGACAAAAAGCAAGAGTAAGTCTGTTAAACGAAAATCTAAAAAGACAAAGAGCAAGCGCAAGTCTAAAAAGACAAAAAGCAAGCGCAAGTCTGTTAAAAGAAAATCTAAGAAAACAAAGAGCAAGCGCAAGTCTGTTAAAAGAAAATCTAAGAAAACAAAAAGCAAGCGCAAGTCTGTTAAAAGAAAATCTAAGAAAACAAAGAGCAAGCGCAAGTCTGTTAAACGAAAATCTAAGAAAACAAAGAGCAAGCGCAAGTCTGTTAAAAGAAAATCTAAGAAAACAAAGAGCAAGCGCAAGTCTGTTAAAAGAAAATCTAAGAAAACAAAGAGCAAGCGCAAGTCTGTTAAAAGAAAATCTAAGAAAACAAAGAGCAAGCGCAAGTCTGTTAAAAGAAAATCTAAGAAAACAAAGAGCAAGCGCAAGTCTGTTAAAAG